>Ga0208849_1000927_pt1 | contig 23492 bp, 20 predicted proteins | sample NGESurdeep072012_10_FD_184470 | JGI IMG/M metagenome (GOLD analysis project Ga0208849, IMG submission 184470) | Arctic peat soil microbial communities from Barrow, Alaska - NGEE Surface sample 53-3 deep-072012 (SPAdes) | ecosystem: Environmental > Terrestrial > Soil > Wetlands > Peat ... | reverse complement strand
GAGGTTCAATGACGAGTTGGAAATACAATAAAGTGCCCATGACCATCAGCGCGATGAACATGATAACTGCATACCACAGGCTCAAGCGCGTGCGAATGGTCATGCGATTTTCTTCAATACATAGCCGCTGCCACGGACGGTGTGTATCAATTTGGGTTCAAAACTGGCGTCAATCTTTTCCCGCAGCCGGCGCACATAAACATCCACCAGGTTGGTGCCGGGATCGAAATCATAGTCCCAGACTTTTTCGAGAATCATCATGCGCCCGCACAACTGCCCGGCCGAGCGCATAAGAAATTCCAAAAGCCGGTATTCGCGCGCGGTTAGTTCAATTTCCGTCCCACCCCGCTGCGCCTTGCGGGTCAGGGTGTCGAGCGTCAAATCTGCGGCATCCAGCGTGGTGGACTTGTTTTCGCCGCCGCGCCGCGTGAGTGCGCGCACGCGGGCGACCAGTTCGGACAGCTCAAACGGCTTGGGCAGATAATCGTCCGCGCCCGCATTCAAGCCTTCAACCCGTTCATTCACTTCGCCGCGCGCGGAAAGGAGCAGGACGGGCGTGGTGTTTTTTCGCTCACGCAACAGGCGCAGCACGCTCAAACCGTCCCGCCCGGGCAGCATGATGTCGAGGATGATGACATCGAACGGCGTGCCGGCGGCGGCGAGGAGGGCGTCCTCGCCATTCGCCATCACGTCCACGGCAAAGCTCTCCGCCTGGAGCGCCTTGCGGACAAACGAGGCGGTTTTTCTTTCGTCTTCTACTACCAGCACACGCATAATTTTTTTTGCTGAAAACAAGACCGACGACGAAAAACCCCCCGTAATCGGTGTTCACTATTAAACAACATCTACATGAATGACGCATGAACGGGGCATGAAGGTTTTGTCATTTATAGCCGGCAATACGCCGGCAACAATTCAATCGCGTTGCGTGCTCAAAGACATGGTTAAAGTATTTTCACTGCTTAAACGGACCTTGAGATCGAACCCCAGCAGTTCCGCAAACGCCCGGCTTAATGCGAGGCCGAGTCCGCAGTGATCGCCGCCGGTGCGGGATTTGTCCTTGCGCCAGAGACGCTCAAACAGGTGGGGCAAGTCGGCGCTGTTCAAATCTTCAACCGTGTTGCTGACGGTCAATTCCCCGGCGTCACGGTTCCAACTGATTTCTCCGCGTCCATTTTGCGGCGTATATTCGGCGGCGTTGGCAAGCAGATTGGTCAGGATGGAGCGGAACAACGCACGGTCGGTCTGGATGACTGCATCCGGCGGCACAAGAATATCAAAAGCGATTTGTTTATTTTTTGTCTTGGCCTGATGCACCAACGGTTGCCAGACTTCCTTCACGAGTGGAGCTATCAACACAGATTCAAGTTGCAGGGAGATTTTTCCACTTTCGCAACGGGCGAGTTCCAACAGGCGCGTGACCATTGCTTCCATTTGCAAAGCGATGTTGAGGGTTTCACGATGTTTTTCAGAATCCGCGCTTTCAGGCCATACCAGTTCGACTTCGGCAAGCGATCGCAATTCGGCCAGCGGCGTGCGCAATTCATGGGCGAGATCGGCGCTGAAACGGCGCTCGCGTTCAAAGGATTCTTCCAGCCGGCCAAGCAAATCATTGAGGCGGTTCGTAATGGGTTGAAGTTCCTCCGGCAGCGAATCAACCGGAAACCGCGTCTGCAATGAACCAGCCGTGATGGCGGCGGCCTGACGGGCGAGTTGTCCCAGCGGAGCGTGTCCACGACGGAGCGAAAAGTTCACCACGGGCACGGTAACCACTATGGTCAGCAGACCGGTCAAAGCCAGCACGGTGGCCAAGATGTCGAGCGTCTGGTAAAGCGCCCGGCAATCGGCGGCCACTACGACAACGGCTTCAACGGGAGCAAGCTTCTTGGCGTCCTCATCTTCGGCCTTGGGCGAAAATTTCAATCCGATGGCGCGACCGGCATGGCCGCTGGGCAAATTGAGATTCCAGTATTCCGGCGCGGTTGGTGAACCAAACCGATTCGGCAGCCCGATGTTTTTCAACGATTCGGAGCGGGCGATGATGGTGCCGTTGGTCTGCCACAATTCATAGAATTGCGGAGCCACACCATTATTGGCTTCTTGGAAGAAATCATTTGGAACGTCAAGTTGAATTCCATCCTGACCTTGCTCCGTCAATGACATAATGGTCATCGCCTTCGCCCGAAGTCCGGCATCATATTCCTTCATCAAGGCAACGCGGGTGAAGAAATAGATTGCAACGCTGCTGACAACCAGCAACAACCCGAAGCCAAGCAAGATGGTCAGCGTGAGCTGTCGCCGGATTGATTTCATGGCTGCTCCTTGAGCGTGTATCCCAGACCGCGCTTGGTATGGATGAGCGGCGAGCTGCCAGGCGGTTCCATTTTCTTGCGTAACGAGCAGATGGCCGAATCCACGGCGTTGCTCAGTAAATCCATGGAGTCATTGTAGATGTGCGTTTCAATTTCGCTGCGGGTAACGATGTGGCCCCGGCGCAGGGCTAGATATTCCAGCAGTCGGAATTCGCGCGCGGTCAAGTCTAGCGGTTGTCCGGTCCGCATCGCAGCGTGGGCCGTCAGGTCAATTTTCAGATCGGCGATGACGAGGTGATTGGATTTGGAATCATAACGATGCCGGCAAAGCACCTGGACGCGGGCCAGCAGTTCCTCCAGAGCAAACGGCTTCACCAGGTAATCGTCCGCGCCCATTTGCAGTCCGCTCACGCGATCTTCAACCGTGTCCTTGGCGGTCAGGAGCAGGATGGGAGTCCGCTTTCCCTGCCTCCGCAGTCGCCGCAGCAACGCCAGGCCGTCGATTTTGGGAAGCATGATGTCGAGAATGATGGCGTCGTAGTCATTCGATTCTGCCAGCCAGAGTCCGCCCTCGCCATCGCCGCTGGTGTCCACGGCGTAACCGGACTTGCGCAATGCCTTGCCAACGGACTTTTGCAGCCGTTGAGAATCTTCGACCAAAAGAACGCGCATGAGCAAAGGCTAAATCACGTTTTCCAAATGACGAAATTTTTTCGCTATTGAACCTGCCTACCATTGAGCATGTTCACCAGATCCTTGTAGGCTTCCTGAAACGCATCGGCGTTCACCTGATCCATGGCGTAGGGCGCCAGTTCTTCGATGATCTGAAGGCGATTGACGATCAAGGGCATATCCTCCGGCGCGGGATGTTGCGGGTCGGACAGTCCGTCCTCGTTCAAGTCTTCAATCAAATTCTGGCGTTCATCTGCGGAGAGATCGGGATTATTGATGGCTCCAGCCCAATAGGCTTCAGCATACGGATCCATGCCGACAAAGCTCAAAGCCGCACGGGCAATGGGATCCTGGATTTCCGCTTTTGACGGCACGCCATTTTGGGTCGTTGAAGCTTTCAGTTGCGGCTTGGCGTTCGTGACCGCGTTCATTGCCAGTTGTCCGGTTTGCGTCTTGTTGCTGGAGCCGTTGGATGACATGAAGGGCGGCGGAATGAAAGTGGAAGGTGTCATCGTCGGTGTCGGCGTCTTCTCTTGCTTCAAGGGGCTTTCGTTTCCGACCGTTTCCGGGCCGGTTGACTGCCGATTCGCAAGGAAGATGCCGCACACCGCCGTTCCGATTGCGACCGCCATGATTGCTGGAAGTATTCGTTTCATTTCACTTCAGAATTGCCGCCGCCGGTTGCGACCGGCGGCGACTGCTCCTTGTCGGATGAGTTTTCTTGAAGGTGGAATTTCAGTCTTTTTCGTCTTTTCCTCCCGTTATGCTTTCGGTGCTCACAACTTTTCCGTCGGCATCCACGGCAACTTCGCTTTTCTTGCCGCCTTTTTCAATGTCGGCTTCGTAGGTGACTTTTTGGTTCGCGTCCACGGCCTTTTCGCCGCCGGAAATCTTGCCGCCGTTTGCCGCGTCGTTCAGGGCTTTTTGCGCGGCAGCGGGCATGACCGACAATGCCATGTCTTCTTCCATGCCGTTGAACTTGCCGTCGGGTGTGATCGCCACCTCAAATTTCCGCGCCCCCTGCTCAATGTCGAATTCATAAACCTTCGTGCCGTCCTGGTCGCCCAGTTCGACTGTTTTTACGTCAGCCGTGGCGGCGTAGGTGGCGAGGGTGGTTTTGACCGCCGCCGGAACTTGATCCAAGGTGATGGTCTCATTCGCTTTTTCGCTGACACATCCGTTGACTACCAGCCCCGCAATGGCGGCCAGCATGACCGCGCCCGCCATTGTGTATTTCGATTTCATATTTGTTTGTGCCTTGTTGTTGATTGTTGCTTTCACTGGCATTGCCAGTCGTGACGTGGAACATTCAATCACAGTTTGATTATGCCAACGTTATGCGGGGAAAAATAAGATAAAAAATGTTGGTCGTGGCACTTGAAGCCGGCGTCACAACCTGCGCGTAATTGCAACCGGACGACTTAAAGAATTTAGACCATCAGTCAGTTGCCGCTGGCGCTGCTGGCGGCGGCTTTACAGTTTTCGGTGCCTTTTTGGCCGGAGTTTCCAACGGAACCAGTTGGGCAGATTGGGCATCAGTCAAAGTTCCGCTGGCTTTGACCTTCGCCAGTAAATTCTTGTGAATTTTGTCCAGCGCGGCCGTTTGGTTCACTCTAGTCAGTGTGCGCTGTTTCAATTTAGCGCACGGTCAATTTCCGCCTGAAAAATTGGCATCAGAGTGGCTTTTGCACGTCTGTCAATTTCAGTTTCACGGCCAAATTATCCACGCGCGTCTGTGCGGACAACTAATTCGTTTTTGACCCCGGTGCTGGAACGGAAGTCTTCTTAATGGAACCTTCGAGCAAATCCACCAGATCAAGGTCAAATTGCGCGGCCAGCTTCACCATCCCCAGATTTTTTTCGGCGGTCGCTTGTTTGATGCCCTTGATCGCCGTGGTGACGACGTCGCGTAATGGCCGGTTCGTAACTCTCGACTTGGCGATGGCATTCCACCAGGCATCGGCATCGGCGGCCGCCGGGCTCATGGCGTGCCAGTCCGGCTTCTCTTCGGCGGCTAACACTTGGAGTTGGTAACCTGCGTAGTCGAGCAGGTCCACTTCCTTGGGTAATGAGAGGGCATCGGCTTTGAGGTTGTCCACGAGCAGATGGAAAATCGCCACGGCATTTTCTGCAATCGCCAGATAGTTCGTGGAGTCAACAGCCTTGTGAAGATTCTGCAGGAAGCCGTCGAATTGTTTTGCGGCATCGGCGGGGAGCGCCCTATTAACACCATTGGCTTGCTTATCTGCGTCGGCGAGGAGCATGGCGATGCCTTCGCTGCTCTTGGAGACGGCCGGTCCGATCATGTCTTCGTAGGAGCTGGTGGCAGTCAGCAAAGTATGGTTCACTTGGGCGCGGTCGGGCGCGACCACCGCATCCTGCGCAAGCACGCCAGTAAATGAAGCGTAGATGAGTCCGAGACAAAGAAGAGTTTGTTTGATCCGTTGCATAAGTATTTTTTGTTTAGTTTTTTAGTTTCACCAGCGTCGCCAGTCGTGACGCGGGACATTCAATCACACTTTGATTATGCCAAGGTTATGTAGAGGAAAATTAAGATTAAATTTTAGTCATAAACCAAATGGCGGGAGACACAAAATCCAACAAGCGAAAAAACTGTCCAATGTAGCGAAGGCAATAGGTTGTCGCGTCAAATAATACCTTCCTGAAATCAAAGGTCGGTCAATATCCCGACGCCGTTGACTGATGGTTGCGCCGGCGATCCGTCACGCCGATGTAGTCGCCGGGCTGGCGGACCAAAATCGAATGGGCGTCGCCTTGCGGCAGCGGCCCGGTGCGAATCACGGAATGCCCCATCACTTTCAAGTCCTTCATCAATTCTGGAAAATGTTCCGGCGCTTCAAACGTGATCTGGTCGGGAAGCCATTGATGCGACAGACGCGGCGCGTCAACCGCCTGCTGAATCGTCATCCCGAAATCAACCACGTTTTCCACGATGCCCAAAACCGTGTGCGGAATCGCCCGGCTGCCGGGACTGCCCGTTACCAGGAAAACCCGTCCGTCTTTGGCAACGATGGTTGGCGTCATCGAACTGATCGGTCGCTTGCCGGGCGCGATGAGGTTGGGCGCTGTTCCGATTGTTCCGCTGGCGGTGGTGATTCCGGGACACAAATTAAAGGCGCGCATCTGGTTGTTCAGCAAAATGCCGGTGTCCTTGACGACCACGCGCGATCCCCAGATGCGTTCCAGCGTGTAAGTATTGGCGACGGCCATGCCAGTGGAATCAATGACCGAAAAATGAGTCGTGTTTTCGCCTTCCGACGACAACGGAATATCCGTCGCCAGGTCAATGCTGCGGGTCGCTTTGTTCAGGTCAATCGTGCCGGCAAGCTGCCGCCCATACTCGCGCGTGGTGAGCTTGGCGGGAATTTCCACAAACGCCGGATCGCCAAGGTAACACGCGCGGTCAAGGTTGGCGCGACGCATCGCCTCGATCATCACATGAAAAGTTTTCGGCGACCAGCGTCCCCACGATTTCAGATCGAACGTCTCCAAGATGTTTAATTCTTCCAGCAGGACGATTCCACCAGAACTCAACGGCGGCGGCACAAATACGTCAAAGCCGCGATAGCGCGTGGTCAACGGCCTGCGCTCAATGGCGGAATAATTCGCCAGATCGTTCGTCGTGATGAAACCCCCGCCGCGCTCCATCTCCGCAATGATTTCCTCGGCGATAGCTCCTTGGTAAAAAACTTCCGGGCCGGAATCCGCGAGCAATTGCAAGGTCCGCGCCAAGTCCGGTTGGATCAGCCGTTCGCCTGGCTGCCACAAACCGCCGCTGGGTTTTCCGAAGACGCGCTGAAACTCCGCCTTTTCGGGAGCAGCCGCCAGCGTGTCGTTCAGCAACACGACGAGAAAATCGTCGAGCAGGAAACCGTCGCGCGCGAGGGCGATGGCGGGCGGCAGCAACTGCGGCCACGGCAGTTTTCCAAAACGTTTGTGCGCCAGCGCCAGACCGCTGACCGTTCCCGGAACGGCCACGGCCCGCGCGCTGTATTGCGATTCCGTTTTGGAATACATCGTCGGAAAAACTCCGGTGGGCGCGGCTTCGCGGAAATCGAATGCAACCGGCTCGCCGTCGCCGGGCGTGGGATGAACGAGCATGAATCCACCGCCGCCGATGTTACCCGCCGCCGGATAAGTGACCCCCAGCGCGAAGCCCATCGCGACGGCGGCATCCACCGCGTTGCCGCCGCACTTCAGAATCGCGATTCCCGCATCCGACGCGGGCCGGGAAATGGACACCGCGACGCCATGACTGCATTCAATCGAGTCGCCCAAATATGTTCCGGACGGGACGAGTTGGGCGAGTTTGGGTTGGGCGTTAATAACTGTTTCCTTTCCCAGTTGCCCCGGCAGCCGGCGAATTCTGCCCATTGATCTTGTGTTCCACCTGGCGAAAAAGCCGGTCAAAGAGAAAGATGTAGGCTCCTTGAAAAACCGCTCCCAGGTAGAACGGCGTCATGAACCATCCCGCGCCAATGCAACTGCCGGCCAGGGTCGGCCCGATGGCCTGTGGCAGCCTTCCCGAGAACGTGTTGAGGCTGGAGGCCAGCCCGATTCGCTCGTTCCGCACGGCGCTCACCACCAGCGCCTGCCGCGTGCCGATCGTTCCGGAAATCAGGGCCGTGCGCAGGATATGCACCAGGGCCGCCAGCGCGTAAATCGGCATCAGCGGAAGAATCAACAACAGCCCCATTCCTGACCAACGCGTCCAGAGCAGGACGTTGACCATGCCGGAGCGGCGGCCCATTTCGCCGGTGAATTGCGCGACCACCGCCACGGCGAGGAACGTTCCCCCCATCACGGGCGCAATCAGATCGGCGCCAACCCCGAAGCGCTTCGCAAACCAGTAAGACATCAGCGGCCCGGTGAGTCCCACCGCCAGTCCGTTGAGGGCGTTGATCAACATCAACCGGAACAAAAAACGATTTTCGTGCCCGTGAGTTTCTTCCGGCGGTTTGGCACGCGCCTCATTCCCGGCGGGCGGCGGCGTCCGCTTCCGCTCGGTGGCTTTCCGAAGAATGAGGATGTTGATGACGCCTCCAAGAATCACGGTGAGAAACAGCGGGCGATGACTCACCGCCGGGCCGAGGGAATTGCTCCACAACGGCGGCAGCATGGCCGTCATCGCGCCCAGCGCCATCCCGGCAAACCCAATCGAGGACTTCAGGCTGAATACATAGCCGCGCTCGATGGGTTCAACACTGTCAGCCAGCCAGGCGTCTTCCGCCGAGGCGAACGATCCAGCCGCGCCATTTGCGCCGCGGCCAAAACCGCCAAAAATGACTGCCGCCGCGAGCAGCGGCGTGTTGCTGGTGAGAAATGCCACCACGCCGCAGACACAGCCAACCGCTTCATAGAAGATCAAAAACTGCCGGCGTCCAAAGCGGTCGCTGGCGAACCCAATCGCCAGTCCGAAAGCCGAACCCGCAAGCCCCGCTCCGCTCAACACGCCGCCAATGGCCGTTCCCGACCAGTGCAGCGCGTTCAGATAAAGCGCCAGATCCACCACCAGCGCGCCTTGGGCAATGCTCCGCCAGAACCGTGCGGCCAATATCCGGCGCGCCGTTGGAGAAATCGGAGGGCGAGTTGGTCGGTGGACGGTCATTCAGTCCAGCTCGTAGAGATCCGTCCACGACGCGATTTGGTTCACGCTGTCACGCATGACTTCAGAATCGGGGGACACGAGTTCGATGTAAAGACCGGCGCGATAGCCGTTCTTCGACAGACCGATGGGCTGGCCGATTTGTCCTCGCACTTCGTGATAGAGATAGCCGGGAAGTTTGGGAATTTCATCCAGATGACGGATTGAACGCAGAATGCCGTTTCGCGGCGCGAACGGCGTGACAATGGCCGCCGCCAGATTGAGATCGCCATGCAAGTCAGGAATCTCGCCGCGCAAAATTTGGTAGTAGGCGCGGAGCACGTCCATGCCGTAAGCGAGTTCGAGAATGCGCGGACGATTGCCGCCCGGACGCGCGGCGATTTCTCCGAGTCGCGACCCGATGAATTCCACATGCGCCGCGCTCGTGGTCATGTCCAACGCCTGAACGCCCGCAATTGCGAGTCGGTCCAGCGCCAGTTTTTCTTCCGCGTCCAAACGCGGCGGCAACACGCGGGCGAAGTGGTGAAAGTCATCAATGCCCACGTCTTTTCCCGTCAGCACCTCGACGGCGGGCGTCGTATAAACGCGGCCCGCGTGATCCATCAGGCAGTCAATCGAGATGTTGCTGCCCTCCATGTATTCCGCCAGCACGACGGAGAGGCGCGCACCGGGTTTGCCGAGCCGCTGATAATACTTCGGCACTTCGTCGAGCATCACGCGGTAGTTGGCGAGCAACATTTCCGCGTCGATGTTGCGCGTCGCCCACATGCTGGCGGACACGTTTGACGGCTGTAAAAAACACGGGTAGCCAAGCTCGTTCGCAAACTTGAGCAGCTCCGCTTCCGAATGAATAACATGAAACTTCGCCACCGAATCCGGCCCGATCCGGTCGTGAAAGCGCTGGCGCATGAGATTTTTGTCGAGGCATAGCTGGGCTGACGCGGCGGAAATTCCCGGCAAGCCCAGCGCGGCGGCGACTTCCGCCGTCTGCGCGACGTAAAATTCAACCACGTTGTAAAGACATGCGATGCCGAACCGTTTTTGGATGTCGCGGACGGCTTCGATGAGATCGGGCAATGGCCGGGAAAAATCAAAACGCTCGACGACGACAAATTGAGAAACATCGCCAAGACGCGCCTTGCTGTTCGTGTCAATGAGAATGCCCAGACGCAATCCGTGCTTTTGAAGATTTTCAAACTCTCCGCGCCGCACTGCGCCGAGGAACAACACGATGCCAGGTTGCGGCGGTGAAGGGTTGGAGGTTGGCGCTTCCGGGTTCATGTCAGCGAATGGACAAATTGTCCAAGCCTTGTCAAACCGGCAATGATTTCTTCAGCAGGAATAGCATAGGAGATGCGGACGTGATGATCCGACCCAAACGCCGAACCCGGCACGATGGCAATGTGCGCGTGCTGCAACAGCAGTTCGGCCAGACGATCCACGTTTTCCATACGCTCGCCTTGGAATGATTTACCGAACAGAGAGCTTACATCCGGGAATAGATAAAACGCGCCTTCAGGAACAACGCACGGCAGGCCGGGAATTTTTTGGACCAGTTCCAACGCCGTCGCGCGCTGGCTGCGTAGTTGTGCAAGATTGCCGGCCACAAAGGAATCGTTCTCCGGTTCAAACGCGGCGAGCGCGGCGTATTGAACGAGGTTGCAAGGATTCGATGCGATGTGGCTTTGGAGATTGCCGATGGCCTTCACGATGGCCTGCGGCGCGGCAAAAAATCCCGCGCGCCAGCCGGCCAAGCAATACGACTTTGACAACGAACCAATCAGAATTGTCCGCGCCTTCATTTCAGGAACGAGCTTCACGATGTTGTGATGCGCGGCTGGCGCATAGACCAGCTCGTCGTAGCATTCGTCGAAGATGCAGATCAAATCGTGCTTCAAGGCGAGGCGGGCGATTTGTTCAAGAACATTTGCAGAATACACCACGCCCGTCGGGTTGTGCGGGGTGTTGAGAATGACCCCGCGTGTTCGCCATGAAATACACTGCGCAAACTCGTCAACGTTGATCTGAAAATCATTGTGCATCGTCGGCAGGAAAACCGGCGTCGCACCCGCCAGTCGAACTTGCTCCGGCAAGGTCACCCAATATGGCGCTGGAATGATGACTTCGTCGCCGGGTTGAAAAAAAACAAAGTTCGCGTTGAACAACGCCTGCTTCGCTCCAGCGGTGAAGCCGACTTCGTCCGTCGTGTAGGTCGCTCCGGTTTTTTGAGAAACTTTTTGGGCCAGCCGTTCGCGCAATACGCCGATGCCCAGCGTGTCGGTGTATTGCGTCCGGCCAGAATCAATCGCCTGTCGCGCCGCCGCCTTGATGCCGGGACTCGTGTCTTTGTCCAGTTCGCCCGCCGCGAAATTGACGACGTGAACCCCATCGGCACGGAGTTTGCGCGCACGATTACGCATCCCTGAAGTTTGTGAGCCGGAAAAGCCCTTCATCCGTTCAGCCAATATTTCGTTTCGCATGGTTTGTAGAGTGTGAGCCGGATTGTGGCCCGGAAATTTCGCACTGGCAAGACGTCGTGTGTCAGGCTTTGCGGACGCCATTTGCACGGTGGGGAGCGGTGAGTTTGGAAAACGACTTGGTCTTTAGGCCCGCTGGTTTTTTCGGGCGCACGAGGGATGGTGCAGGGACATCTCCGGCAATCAACGCTTCCAAATCCACAACTTTCTGCGCTCCCACCTGCGCGGCCACAGCTTTCACGGTGGAAATTTCGGACTCAACCGGCAGCGAGCATTCGCCTTCCGCCAGTGCTTTGAACGTGCGATCCACCGCCGTGTGCGCGGCACGCAGTCCTTGGTTCGCGAACATGGTGTGTGAAATTCCGGCGGCAAAAAATTCCTTCTTCGTAACCTGCGGCATACGGGTCGGCGCGATGAACAGCGGCGTCCGGCGTTTCCATGCCCGTCCGAATGACAGCACTTCCTCCCCCGTCGCATCCAGCGATTGAATGAACACCGCGTCCGCGCCCGCATCGGCATAAGCCGTCGCCCGTCGCAAAGCTTCCTTCACGCCCATGCCCGCGACGAGCGCCTCGGTGCGCGCGATGATGCGGCAATTGGAATGGGCAGCCTTCACGCCCGCCCGCGCCGCCCGCAAACGCGCGATGTGTTCTTCGACTGAAACCAATTCCCGATCATAACCATCATAAAGACTGCACCGTTTTGAAATTGGATTGTCCTCGATGCACAACGCCGCCGCACCCGCCCGCGCCACCGCTTCGACCACATGATAAGCTTTCACCGCATCGCCGTAGCCGGAGTCGAGATCAACGACGATGGGGAGATTGATGGAACGGCGAACACAACGAACCACACTCAATATGTCTTCCGGTCCGACGATTCCAGCATCCGGCAAACCCACTGCCGCCGAGCAACAAAAACTGCTGATCCACACGAAATCAAAATTCCATTTCTCTGCGAGTAACGCCGATAGACCGTCATACACACCGACGCCTACTTGAGACTGGCCGTTGAAAAGACGTGCGGCATGGTCTGGTTCTATAGCTGGCTTGGAATGTCCGTTTGCGTTTGTTTGTGTGGTTGGCATAAGTTTGAGGTGAGTCAGGTTCTTCTGTTTCAGTAGTGGCATCTAATTAGTATGCCGAGGATTCAACGAAATTTGATGAAGGTGGAATTACAATTTTGTCATTTGTGTGACGAACTGGTGACGATTGTGTGACGGCTCGTGAGCAAGCTTGAGTTGGCAATGGACTCATCGTGGTTGACCTAAAAACTCAAGTCATGTGGATCACAACAAACGGCGGTGATTTTTCGCAATGAGGATCAAGAAATGATTGCCGGCGGCGTTGTTTTGAGAAAGGCCGGAACCTTGTCCAATGACATGGCCTTTTCCGGTTTTTCACTGACACAGCCATTGACTGTGAGTCCCACAATGGTGGCCAGCGTGACGGCACCCACCATTGTGCATTTTGATTTCATATTTTATTTTGTGTCTTGATGTTGTTTGTTTGATTCACCGACATTGCCAGTCGTTACGCGGAACATTCAACCACACTTTGATTATGCCAAGATTACGCGGGGAAAAGGTAAGATTAAATCTTTGTCATAATTGACTTATGCAGGCCAATCCTCCAAGGCCCAGCATGACAAAACTGTAATTTTGAAACCATGTTTCCTTAATCTGCGTCCGTTATGCTGTCCCTGCAAATTTGTTCAACTTTATACTTTATTATGAAAAAACTCACACATCTCTCCTGCGTTTTGCTGGGCATCGGCCTACTGTCCGGCACGGCTCTCGCCCAGAATGCCAATACTCCCTACAAGGTGCTCGACACCACCCAGATCATGGGCAACGGCGGCGTTGATTATGTTTATGCCGACAATGCCGGCCGGCGCGTTTATGTGCCGCGCGGCGGAAACACCTTCGTCTTCGATCTTGATACCCATAAATACATCGGCAGCATCACCAACGTCGGCGGTCACGGCGTGGCCATTGACACCGCCACGCATCACGGTTTCAGCAGCGCGGGCAAGATTGCAATGTTCGATACGCAGACGATGGAGAAGATCAAGGACATTGATGTTTCCGGCCGGCCTGACGGCATCCTGCTGGAACCGCTGACAGATCGCGTCTATGTGTTCAGCCATCAGGCGCCCAGCATCACGGTGATTGATCCGAAGGATGGCACGGTTGTCGGCACAATTGATGTCGGCGGCGCAATGGAGCAGGCGCAAAGCGATGGGCGTGGAAAATTGTATGTGGATGTTGAAGACGAGAAGAAGATCGCCGTCGTGGATGTCAAAACCATGAAAGTCATCACCAAGTATGACCTCGGTGACACCGCTGGTGAGCCGGGTGGCCTCGGTCTGGACGTGAAGAATCGCATCTTGTTCGCCATGTGCGCGAATCCCAGCGTCTGTGTCGTGGTGAATGCCGACGACGGAAAAGTTCTCACCACGTTGCCCCTTGGCAACGGCACGGACGGTGGCGGGTTCAATCCCGCCACGATGGAGGCGTGGAGTTCGCAGCGCGACGGCACGCTGACCATCATCAAGGAAAGCAGCCCCACGAGCTTTGCGGTGGAACAGACCGTGCAAACCAAGGCCGGCTGCAAGACTTCGTCGCTCGACACCAAAAACAACCAGATCGTTTTAATTTGCACCGAACGCGCACCGCAAGCGGCCGCAGCCACGCCAACGCCTACACCTGACGCGAACGCACCCGCCGGTCAGCGGCGCGGCGGACGCGGTGGACGCGGCGGTGGCCCCGGTAATCTCGACGTGTTGTGGGTCGGCCGGTGAACTGGCTTGAGCATTCGGCGGTGTTTTTTTGCCGCGCCAGGTTTCCGACTGATGACATTTCAATGTTGCGTCATTGCAAAACTGGAAATGATCCGGCGGATTTCAACCTGGCTTCAATTGAGGATTAGAAATGCGTTTGGTTGCTGAAGCTCGAAGCTAAATGACTTAACCAGACAAAAATGATATTTTGCAACCTGTCATTGAATTAAAAGATTTAAGCGTGCAGTTCGGCAAGCGGGAGATTCTGAAGGAACTGCACACGGCACTTTTTGGCCGCACCATCGGGCTGCTTGGCCCCAATGGTGCCGGCAAGTCCACCCTGATCAATGCGCTGCTGGGTTTCTGCCCCGTGAGTTCAGGCACGGCCAGCATTTTCGGAAACGACATCAAAAGCGGGATGGACAAGATCCGCAATTTGGCCGGCTATATGCCGGAAAATGATTCCCTGATCGCCAACATGACGGCGGTGTCGTTTGTGCGGATGATGGGCGAGCTGTCCGGTCTGCCGCGCGAGGCCGCCTTGGAACGGGCGCACGAGGTGCTGTTTTACGTGGGACTCGGCGAGGCGCGTTATCGCCAGTTGGGCACCTACTCGCTGGGCATGAAACAACTGGCGAAACTCGCCCAGGCCATCGTGCATGGTCCCCGCCTGCTGATTCTGGATGAGCCGACCAACGGCCTCGATCCGTCCGCGCGCCAGCGCATGATCCGCCTGATTCATGACATGAAGGAATCAGGCGAAATGCACCTGTTGCTCTGTTCCCATTTGTTGCGCGACGTTGAAGAAACGTGCGAAGAAGTTTTGATCCTGAAAGAAGGCCGCATCGTCCACTACTCGGATCTGGAAAGCGAGCGGCGGGCAAACCGGCGCTTTGTTGAAATTCAAACGCATGGCGATGATACGGGTTTTGCCGAGGCGCTGGCCGGCATTGGCTGCCAGTGTTCCGCAGCCGGCCCCGGGCGGTTCAGGATGGTTTTGCCGGAGGACTTCGAGTTGCGCGAGATTTATCGCGTGGCCGCCGCGCGCGACCTGCAATTGCGGCGTTTGAACTACCGTCGGGATTCGCTCGAAGACATTTTCATGAAAGCGATGGGGGTCTGACATGGCCATCTACAAACACACCTACAAAAATTACACCGGCGCACGGACGGAAACGTGGTCGCGGTTTTTCATCCTGACACGGTTCGGTTTCGCGCGGGTGTTTCAGTCGAAATTCCAGCTCCTGTTCATCATCGCCTGCCTGTTTTATCCGCTCACCTGCGCCGCCTATATTTACTTGTCGCACAATGCACCTTTTCTTGCGGCATTGAACATTCCCGCCGCCCGGCTGCCGCAGATTGACGGCCGGTTTTTCTACTTTTACAGCATTGTTCAGGGCGCCCTGGCGTATCTGCTGACGGCCTTTGTGGCGCCAAACCTGGTTTCGCCGGACTTTGCAAACGGGGCCATGCCGCTTTACTTCAGCCGTCCATTTTCGCGCACCGAATATGTGGTGGGAAAAATAAATGTTCTGCTCATTCTCCTTTCGCTGATCACCTGGATTCCCGGCCTTGTGCTTTTTGACATTCAAGCCAGCATCGCCGGATGGGACTGGACGACGACAAATCTCTGGCTGGCGGGTTCGATAGTCCTCGGACAGTTTGTCTGGATTGTCGTCCTTTCACTGATCGGACTGGCACTCTCGGCGTGGGTCAGATGGCGAGTCGCCGCAGGGGCACTGGTGCTGGGGGTGATTTTTGCCGGAGCGGGTTTCGGCACGGCCATCAACGGCCTGATGCGCACCAACTATGGTGCGCTGATTGACCTCACCCAGGTGGCCCACACGATATGGTCCTATCTCTTCCGCTACGACACGGGCACTGAAATGTCCGTAACCAGCGCATGGATTGTCCTGGGATTGACGTGTGTCATCTGCCTATGGCTGCTCGCCAAACGTGTCCGGCCTTTTGAGGTGGTAAAATGAACGACGACCGCGTCAGCTTCGACAATGTGTCGCGCTTCTACGGCGAAGTGCTGGGCGTCAATCGCATTACTCTGTCCATTCCACCGGGAATCACCAGCCTGGTCGGCCCCAACGGTTCGGGCAAGACGACCTTGATGAACCTGCTGACCGGCCTGGTCCGGCCTACGCGCGGCCAGATTCAGGTGCTGGGTGTGGAGCCGTCTGAACCCCGGAAGCTTTTTCGCCTGGTCGGTTACTCGACCCAATTTGATTCATTCCCAAGAGGCATCACCGGGTTTCAATTCATCCATTCGTTTTTGCAGCTCTTTGGCCATTCAGCGGCGGTATGCACGAAACTCGCAACGCAGGCCATCGAACAGGTCGGCTTGACCGAAGCCGCCGGACGCAAAATTGTCGGCTACAGCAAAGGCATGAGGCAGCGAATCAAACTCGCGCAGGCCATTGCTCACGACCCGAAAGTGCTGGTGCTTGACGAACCGCTCAACGGTCTCGATCCGCTCGTTCGCGCCGAAACGATTGCGCTTTTCAAACGGTTCGCGGCCGAGGGCCGGCACGTCATCGTCTCCAGCCACGTTCTCCATGAAATTGATTTGATTTCCGACCGGGTCATCCTTTTGAGCGGAGGTTATGTCGTGGCCGAAGGCCAGATTCACGGCGTGCGCAGTGAAATCCAAGAACACCCCATGCAGGTTCTGATCCGCTGCGACCGGCCCGGCGCGCTGGCCGCGAAAGTTTTTGCGCAGGATCACGTCGTGGAAGCGCAACGGCTCGCCGATGGCACTGGCCTGCTCGTCAAGACGCGCGACGCCGACAAGTTTTACCGGATGCTGAATCAAATCGCGCTGGGCGACATTCAAATCGAAGGCGTGGCCCCGGCGGATGACGACGTGAATTCAGTCTATGGCTACCTGATCGGCGACGAGGAGGCGGCCAAATGAACCCGAAAGACTGGGCGCAAATTTTCGCCGTCATCCGGCTGGAAATCTGGAAGACCCTTTTCTCCCGTCGCAGCCTCTGGGTTTATCTCCTGGCGTTCGCGCCGGTGCTGCTCTACTTGGGCCATTCCATTTACGCGCCGCGCGAACAGGCGCGCTTGGCCGGCATTGCGGCTGCCCATCCCGTTTCCACCGAGGTTTTGAATTCCATTTCCAACGGGATGAGCAACAACGTGGTCATCGAAAAACTCGGCGAGCCTTACCATCAGCACGCCTGGCATCACCGGATTGAAGGCGGCCGGTCGAATGAGCGCGTCATCTACAAATACACTGACGGCAAAAGCGATTTCACGTTTTTTTTCTTCAATGGAAGATTGCGGCACATTGAACGGAGCAAACCCGAAACCCTGCCCAATAATCTGCTCATCTTCGCCACCATCTTCCGGTTTTATTTCCTGCGGCTCGCCGTATTCTTCGGGTGCGTCGGAATTTTCACCAACCTGTTTCGCGGGGAGATGCTCGACAAAAGTCTTCACTTCTATCTGCTGACACCCATCCGGCGCGAACTGCTGATGGCGGGCAAGTATCTGGCCGGGCTGATTGCGGCCATGGCCATCTTTGCGACCAGCACGGCGCTGCAATTTGCAGCGATGCTCTGGCAGTTCAATGGGCAGACGGCGGGAGATTATCTCGCAGGATCGGGCTGGGGCCATCTCATCTCATACCTGGGCGTCACAATGCTGGCGTGCGCGGGTTACGGCAGCGTTTTTTTGGCCACGGGACTTTTGTTCCGCAATCCCATCGTCCCGGCGGCGGTCGTTCTGTTGTGGGAAAGCGCGAACCTGTTTCTGCCGGCGGTTCTGCAGAAGTTGAGCCTGATTTATTATTTACAAGCCTTGTGCCCCGTTGCCGCCGCGCCGGACAGCAGCATGCCTCCGCTGCTCGTCCTGCTGATTTCGGCGGCCCCGCCGGTGTCCCCGGCAACCGCGCTGGGCAGTCTGATAATTTTTACGCTGTTGGTGCTCGTGGTTTCCGGCTTTCGGGCGCGGAAACTTGAAATCAACTACAGCACTGATTAGTTTCGGAGGTTCTGCAACAATGATTCAATGCAACGTTTTCTAAAATTACCGGTTATCTTGATGGTCGTCGTGATTCTGACCGGTGGAGCCGGAGCATGGTGGTGGCACGCTCGGGGCAATGCCAAACTGTCCTTCCTCACGGCGGTCGTGAAACGCGGCGACGTCGCGGCCATCATAAGTTCCAGCGGCACCATTGAACCGAGCGAAACGGTGGACATAGGCGCGCAAGTCGCCGGCCGCATTACGTCGTTCGGCACGGACATCGCCGGCCAGACGATTGACTACAACTCGGTGGTGGAGAAAGGAGCCATGCTGGCAAAGATTGACGACTCGGTTTATGCCGCCGATCTCTCGGTCGCCAAGGCGGGTGAATTAACTGCCGAAGCAAATCTTGAACAGATGAACGCAAAGCTCGACCAAGCCGAAGCGGAATGGAAACGCGCGCAGGAGTTATTCACCAGCAAATTGATGTCGCAGGTGGATTACGACACCGACAAGGCGAATTATGAAGTCGCCAAGGCGAATGTCTCCGTCGCCAAGTCAGGCATCGCGCAGGCGCAGGCGGATCTGGACAAGGCGCAACGGAACCTGGATTTCTGCATCATCAAATCACCGGTCACCGGCGTCATCATTGACCGCCGCGTGAACATCGGCCAGACCGTCGTGTCCAGCCTCAATGCGCCGAGCCTTTTCCTTATCGCCGAGGATTTGACGAAGATGCAAATCTGGGTGGCGGTCAACGAGGCGGACATCGCGCGGATCAAGCCCGGCGCGCCGGTCACTTTTACCTGCGACGCCTTTCCGGGACGGCAGTTTGCGGGCACGGTGGCCAAGGTGCGCCTGAATGCCACGATGACGCAAAACGTGGTGATGTATACCGTGGTGGTGAACACGGAAAACCCGGACGAGGTTTTGCTGCCCTACATGACCGCCAATGTGGATTTCACCGTCAGCCAGCAGACTAACGCCTTGCTGGTTCCAAATGCGGCGCTGAACTGGTCGCCATCGTCACCCAACGAAATTGCGGCCGACGCGCGGTTGCAAAATCCAATTGATCCGCCGGCCAGCGGCAACAAAAGAGACCAAGGCCTCGTCTGGTTGAAGGATGGCGCATTCGTCCGGCCCGTCGAGGTGAAGCTCGGCACTTCGGACGGTTCCAACACCGCCGTAGTGGCCGACAATCTGAAAACGGGCGAAGAAGTTGTAACGGGTGAAACCACGGAACCGCAGAACAGCGCGACCCAAAACCCGTTCCTGCCCAACTTTCGCAGGCGTTAGACGCGCATGAATACTTTTCACGGAACTCTCCGAATGGCCTTGCGCGCCTTGCGCCGCAATGTCATGCGCTCCGTGTTGACGTGCCTGGGCATCATCATCGGCATCGCCGCTGTCATCGCCATGATGGAGATTGGCCGAGGCTCCTCTTATTCCATCGAGCAGACCATCGCCAGTCTTGGCGCCAACGTCATCCAATTGGATCCCGCGCACATGACCATTGCGGGCATCAATTCAGGCGCCGGCGGACGGCCAACGCTCACGCCGATGGACGCCGATGCCATCCGGCAGAATTGCAACGCCATCAAATACGTTGCCCCCAGCGTGGACTGCCGCGCCCAGATCATTTATGGCAATAAAAACTGGAATCCGGGCCGCATCCTCGGCACGACGCCGGATTACCTGATCGTTCGGAGCTGGCCGCTTTCCGCCGGGGAATGTTTCAGGGAAGAAGACGTGCGCAGCGCGGGAGCCGTCTGCGTCATCGGGCAGACCATCGCCAAGGAGTTGTTCGGCGGCGAATCTCCCCTCGGCAAGGTGATCCGCGTCAAAGACGTCGGGATGAAAATCGTCGGCGTCTTGAGCCGGAAAGGGCCGAACATGTGGGGGCAGGATCAGGACGACTTCATCGCCGCGCCTTGGACCACCATCAAGTTCCGCGTGACCGGCGTCCGGCAAAACGGCCAGTCTGCGGGCGCGGCGGCTGCGTCCGGCGGGGTCAATTCCCTGAACCAGCTTTATCCGAATCAATCCGTGCAACTTTATCCGCAACAATCGGCGGTTCAGGCCGCCGACACGCCGCAGGTGACGCGCTTCTCGGACATAGACGACATCTGGTTGTCCGCCGACTCACCGCAGGACATCCCGAAGGCCGTCCGCCAGGTCACCGTCCTGATGCGCCAACGGCATCACATTCAAGCCAGCGAACTGGAGAATCAGCCCGGCACGCTGGACGATTTCCGGGTTCACAATCTGACGGAAATCTCGCAGGCGCTCGCCTCCACCAGCGGCGTGATGACCAAGCTTTTGCTTATCGTAGCGATGATTTCACTGGTCGTCGGCGGCGTCGGCATCATGAACATCATGCTCGTGTCCGTGACCGAGCGGACGCGGGAGATTGGATTGCGCATGGCCGTCGGCGCACGGTCGCGAGACATTTTGCGGCAGTTTCTGGTGGAAGCGGTGGTGCTTTGTCTGGCTGGCGGCATTGCCGGAATTTTGCTGGGACGCGGGGTGTCGCTCGCCGTAACGGCTTTGTTGCATTGGCCGACCATGCCGTCCATGCCAGCCATTGTCGCAGCCGTGGCGGTGGCGGTGACTGTCGGAATCGTTTTTGGATTTTATCCGGCTTGGAAGGCTTCCCGTCTCGACCCGATTGAGGCGCTTCGGTATGAATAATGGCAATCACATCCGCAAAACACGACGACGACGTTTAGACTGTCCGGCTTTTCTGCGTGCCTCGAAAATCGGACAGGCAAAATGTCTCAAATAAAAACCCATGCGGTGACCACTGAACGTGCGATTAGGAAGCAAGAGCGAATTTCGAATCGCAACGATTTATTTCAATCGTGATGTGAGCCAGTTCCTCATGTTGCAAGAGAAGTTTCTTGTAAAATTCCGGCGACTTCGGCTCGTGAGCGACGAGGGAAATGATGGCCGCAAATTTATTCATGCCAACTTGCCAGATATGCAAATCGGCAATCACCGTGTCCGAATCATTTTCAATGGCTTTGCGAATTTCATAGTTCAAATCGCTTTCCGCAGGTTCTTTATCCAACAAAATTACTGTTGTTTGGCGTATCAGCGAGTAAGCCCATTGGCCGATGACGGCGCTGCCGACCAAACCCATGATGGCGTCCATCCAATACCAGCCAAAGAATTTCCCCGAAACCAGAGCCATGATCGCCAAAACGGAAGTAAAGGCGTCGGCAATGACATGAAGATAAGCCGACCGCAAATTCAAATCGTGGTGGTGATGATGTTCATGCTCTCCCTCGTGATGATGATGGTGATGTTGGTCTTTCAGAATCCATGCGCTCGTTACATTGACGGCCAATCCCAAACAAGCGACAACGATTGCTTGATTGAACTGAATCGGCAGTGGATGAATGAGTCTGGAGATGGATTCACCAGCCATCACCAAGCCGACGCCGCCCAAAACAATGGCACTCGTAAATGCGCCTAGCACGCCAAATTTTCCAGTTCCAAAACTAAAGTGATCGTCTGTCGCGTGTCGCCGGGCAAAGAAATAGGCAAGGACGGTTATCAAAAAGGCCGCGACATGAGTTCCCATGTGCAGGCCGTCGGCAAACAGAGCCATTGAATGAAATTTCAGGCCGAAGATGATTTCGGCAAACATCATCGCCGCCGTCAGAATCAAAACGCGCCGCGTATTCTTTTCCGCCGCCGAAAAATCGGCGGTGAAATCGTGGCTATGTTTCCAGCGAGAAATGTTGGTCGTGTGCATAACAGTTCAATTGTTCGCAAAGATGATTCTAAAAGCAATTGTTACGATTTCTTTCCTCTGAATCGTCCATAACGTAAAGCGAGAGTCGGCAACACGAGCAAATTGAGCGAGGTTGAAGTAATCAATCCGCCCAAAATCACAATCGCCATCGGACCTTCAATTTCACGCCCGGCTTCGCCGCTGCCAATCGCCAGCGGCAACAAACCCAGCCCCGTCACCGTCGCCGTCATCAAAATCGGAACCAGCCGTTCCGCCGCGCCGCGCAACCCCGCTTCGAGTCCCCACGTCATGCCTTCTTCGCTTACGAGATGCTCGAAATGCGAAATCATCATGATTGAATTTCGCATCGTGATGCCAAAGAGCGTCACAAAACCGACCATCGCGCCGAGGGTCAGCGCGCCTTCGCCCGGATCGCTGAATAAACTGATCAACCACACCGCCAGCACGCCGCCGACGAGCGCGAACGGCACATTCGCCAGCACGAGCAGCAAATGTCGCCAGTTGCGAAACGCCACACTCAACAAAATCAAAATGCCAGCCGCCGCCAGTGCCGAGTGTAGGAGCAACTGGCGTAGCGCCGCCGCCCGTGCCGCCGCCGCGCCGCTGAATTCAAGATAAACACCGCGCGGCAAACTGACCTGTGCGGCAACCGCTTTTTGCGCCATCGTGGTAAATTTCGTCACGTCCACTCCGTGAGGATTACAGGTGATGGTTTGCCGACGACGATTGCCGTCATGGGAAATGGAAAAGCGTCCGGTGGTTTCATACACGTCGGCCAGTTCGCGCAACGGCATTTGCAAACCTTGCGAGTTGTTCACCATCAAATCGCCGACGCTTTGGAGATTTTGCCGGTCGGATTCGCCCAAAATCACCGACACATCCGTGAACCGATTGCCTTCGTATGTTTGTCCCGCGATAGCGCCCTGATAAGCGGTTTGGATGGCGTCCAAAACTTCAACGGAACGGAAACCAAGTTGCGTCAGCCGGTCGGGACGCAACCGCACGGACAGACGTGCCGCGCCGGGCAGTGATTTGATCTGCACCTCCGCCGCGCCATGCACAGAGCGCAAAATGCGCGCGACTTCCTGCGCCTTTGCGTCCAATGCGTCAAGATCGTCTCCAAAAAGATTGATGACAACCGGCGATGTTTCGCCACTGACAGTTTCGCCGATGCGGTCGCCGAGAAATGTCATCACGGCGAATTGGATGCCGGGAATTTTAGCCAGCACGGCGCGGATTTCGTCGGCGATGACATCCTCGTCCTCCGTCGGATGCGGTTTGAGTTCGATGTGCAGTTCGGAACGTTCGGGGCCGAACGGGTCTTCGCCCTGCTCGGCGCGCCCGGCCTGTTGATCCACCGTCGCGATGTTCGGGTTTTTCAGAAGTTCAAGAGAGGCGATTCGACCAACACGCAACATTTCCGGCAGCGAAGTGCCCGACGACATTTCCAATTGCGCAACAAAATGGCCTTCGCGGAAATCCGGCAGAAGTCCACCGCTTAAAAAGGGCAGCAGCACCACCGCAGCCAAACACGCAACCACCACCAGCGCCATCACCACACGCGGCCATTTTGAAATCGAATTCAAAATACGACCGTATCTGGATTTCAAGCCGGACTGTAATCGCGTTTCCTTCCTGTCGCGCACGCCGCGTTCAAAAAAGAAATATGCCAGTGCCGGTGTCAGCGTCAGCGCCACGCCCAAGGAAGCCAGGATTGCGAAAATGTAACTCAACGCCAGCGGCGCGAAAAAACTCCCTTGCAATCCCGTCAATGTTAGCACCGGCAGAAACACCAGCACCACGATGAACGTCGCGTAAATCACTGCCGAGCGGACTTCAAGCGAAGCCTCCAACACTACGCGAAAAACTGGACGCGGCTCGGC
>Ga0208849_1000926_pt1 | contig 23493 bp, 19 predicted proteins | sample NGESurdeep072012_10_FD_184470 | JGI IMG/M metagenome (GOLD analysis project Ga0208849, IMG submission 184470) | Arctic peat soil microbial communities from Barrow, Alaska - NGEE Surface sample 53-3 deep-072012 (SPAdes) | ecosystem: Environmental > Terrestrial > Soil > Wetlands > Peat ... | reverse complement strand
GTGGGCCGTCCCGAGACCCGGTAATAGACATCGGCCATGAAGCCGGCAACGCTTTCATGGTGCACCGAGATGGTCTTGATGTCGCTGGAGCGCTCATACAGCGCGTCGATGAACTGGATGTTGCCGTGGCCGCACAGGCCGAACACGTTCGGCACCTTTTCCTGGATCAGATAGTCGACGATGACCTGGGCCCCATTGAGCGTATTGCCTGTCGCCATCGTTGCTCTCCTGCCCGCTCAATGCTCGCTGTGAAAGGCGAAGCGGTATCGCCGTCGAGCGCGCGAAACCTATTTCTCATAATACTGTACGTCAATTGATATTGTGGTATGCTCCAAGGCCGCGCCCGGCACAGGCTTTTCAGCACTCCTGACGGCCTGATAGAGTTCGGCACCGTGGCGTGGGAGCATGATGCTGTGAGATCGCGTACCAAACCAAAGACAGGCGACAAGCCGGCCGTGCCGCGCAAGAGCGTGGTCGCCAAGACTTCTTCGACCGCCAAGACTTCGATCACGAGGCTGGTGCAGCCGCCGCAGGCCGACATCGACGACGATGCCGACGACCGGCAGCGGGTCGGCGTGCAGTCGCTCGGACGCGCCTTCGCGATCCTCGAGGAAGTCGCGCGTCACCGCGAAGGCATCGGGCTCGCCGATTTGAGCAAACTGGTCAGCCTGCACAATTCCACCACGTTCCACCTCGCCAAGACCATGGTGTCGCTGGGCTATCTGCGCCAGGAAAAGGATTCCAAGCGCTACCGCGTCGGCCGGCCGCTGTTTGCGCTCGCCGCCAGCGCGCTCGACGAAATCGAGATGGTGAATGTCGCCACCCCCGTGCTCGAAGAGCTGTCGCGGGAAACCGGTGAAAGCGGCCATTTTGCCGTGCGCATGGGCGACGCCGTGGTGGTGATAGCCCGCACCAGCGGTCCCGGCGCATTTCAACTGGCCGACCGGGTCGGCGTGGTCCGCCCGGCGCATTGCACCGCGCTCGGCAAGATCATCCTGGCCTCGCTGCGCCCGGATCAATTTAAGCGATTCCTCGAACGCGTCGACATGAAACCGTCGACCGAGAAGTCGATCACCGACGTTGCGGTGCTGTTGCGCGAAATTGCCGAGATCAAGCACAGCGGCATCGCCTTCGACGATGGCGAATTCAATCCGGAAGTACGTTGCATCGCGGTGCCGGTGATGGACTTTACCGGGCAGATCGTCGGTGCGCTCGGCATTTCCGGCCCGATCTGGCGGCTTTCCAACCAGGTCCTGCAGAACCACGCCAAAACCATGCGGGCCGCGGCCAACCGGCTGTCGGCCGAATTCGGCGCCAGGGACGCCGCGAAATCCTCCTAAAGACCGGGCCAGCGCTGCGCATTTGGCGTTGACAGCGGCCGTCGGCTCCGGAAAGATCATCCAACAATAGAAAAACGTCTCTCACATTCTCGCATAGACCGGGATCGAAGGGGGATAGCGCGACATACCCCGGGAGGAGACCAACCATGATCCGCCACAGCAGACGAACCCTGTTGAAAGCCGGCGCCGCGTTTGCGGGCGCTTCCGCGATCGGATTTCCGTCCATCGTCAGCGGCCAGACCGACAAGATCAAGATCGGCCACCTCACGCCGCTGACCGGCTTTCTCGGCGCGCTCGGCGCCTATGCCCAGCTCGGCATCCGCATGGCCGAGGCGGAAATCAACCAGGCCGGCGGCGTCATGGGCCGGCAGCTCGACATCACGTCGGAGGATTCCGTCAATCCCGCCACCGCCGCGGCCAAGGCGCAGCGCATGCTCGATCAGGACGGCGTTGCGGTACTGATGGGCGAGATCAATTCGGCTTCGGCGCTGACCATCATGCAGGTGGCCGACCGCAACAAGCGGCTGTTCATGCAGATCGGCGCGCGCTCCGATGCGCTGCGCGGCAAGAACTGCAATCGCTACACCTTCCACGTCGACATCCCGTCCACGGTGATGGTCAACGCGGTCGGCAAGGCGCTGGTGCGCGACAACATGATGAAGGGCAAGAAATTCTACACCCTGACCGCCGACTACATCTTCGGCCACGATCTCGCCCGCGCGGCCAAGGCGTTTTTCGACGCCAATGGCGGCAACCTGATCGGCGACGAACTGGTGGCGACCGACGTCACCGACTTCAGCCCCTATCTCCTGAAAATCCGCCAGTCCAAACCGGACGTGGTCTGCTCCAACCTCGCCGGCAACCAGGTCACCAACCTGATCAAGCAATATGCCGAATTCGACCTGCCCTATCCGATCGTCGGCTTCAATCTCAACACCGCCGATGCCTGGGCCGCCGGCGACGGCAATCTGAGCGGCACCTGGCCAACGGTCTGGTATCACACGTTAGACGTTCCGGTCTCCAAAACCTTCGTGGCCAACTTCATCAAGAAGAACGGCAAGCCGCCCGAGAACCATGCCTGGATCGAATATGTCTCGCTGAAGATGATGGCGCAGGCGATGGAGGAGACCAAATCGACCGACACCGACAAACTGATCGCCTATTTCGAGAAAGAAACCCAGTTCGACATTCTGAAGGGACGCAAGGGCTATTTCAGGTCGTGGGACCACCAGCTGATGCAGGAAGCCTATCCCTTCACGGTCAAGCCCAAGGGGAAGGCCAAGGACAAATGGGACATACTCGAACTCGGGGCCGCGATCCCGGGGCCGAATGAGTCGCTCGAAAGCATTGCGCTGACCAAGGAGCAGAACCCCTGCTCGATGTAATTCGCGGCGTCGCTCACCCGGCGCCCGCACCGATTCGGCGCGCGCGCGCCGGGTGACGGCCGACTCGCCACCGCAGTCAGACATTTTGGGGCCACCGGGATCGCGCATGCAGCTCGAGTTCTTGCTGGAGCAGGTGGTGAATGGCCTCGTGCTCGGAGGCTACTATTTGCTGATATCGCTCGGCCTGTCGCTGATCTTCAGCGTCGGCGGCGTGGTCAATCTCGCGCATGGCGCATTTTACGCGCTCGGCGCCTATGCATCGGTGGAGATCACCAGATATCTCGGCTTCGGCCCGGCGGTGGTGTTGTCGCCGATCGCGGTGGCCATGCTCGGCATCCTGTTTGAACGCTACATCCTGCGCCGCTTCTATACCGCCGACCCGATCCTGAGCCTGCTGGTGACCTTCGGTCTCGCCATGGTCGCCGAGCAGGCGATCCGCATCATCTGGGGCTCGGCGCCGCTATCGGCGTCAATCCCGCCGGCCTTGCGCGGCTCGGTCGTGGTCGGCGATTTCCTGTTTTCGCGCTACCGCCTGATGCTGCTCGCGGTAGTGGCGGTGGTGCTGCTCGGGATCTGGCTGTTGCTGCACAAGACCTCGTTCGGCCGCGTGGTGCGCGCCGGGATCCAGCGGCCGGACATGGTCGCGGCACTGGGCATCCGGCTGCAACCCTACATGACCGCAATCGTCATGCTCGGCGTCGGCATGGCCGCGATGGGCGGCGCCTTCTTTGCGCCGATCACCATCGTGCATCCGGCGATGGGGTCGGAGGTCCTCACCGTCGCCTTTGTCGTGGTGGTGATCGGGGGCCTCGGCAGTTTCTGGGGCGTCGTGATCGCAGCGCTACTGGTTGGCGTGGTGCGCGGCATCACCATTCACTTCGTGCCGGCCGCCGGCGAAGCTTCGATCTATGTGCTGATGTTCATGGTGCTGCTGGTGCGGCCGCGCGGGCTGTTCGGCGAACGGATCGAGAAATTCGAATGACGACCGTCTCGGCTGCCGCAAAATACCGGCCATTGCTGCTGGCGGGCCTCGCGCTGATCGTGCTGCCGTTCGTCTTGCAGGCGCTGGGCCTGTCGCTGAACACCGGAACCATGGTAGTGGCGCTGGCGATCGCGACCATGGGGCTCAATCTCTGTGTCGGCTATACCGGCCTCGTATCGTTCGGCCACGCGATCTGGTTCGGCATCGGCGCCTATGTCGCTGGATTAATCCAGCTGCACTGGTTCGGCGGCGAGATCTGGCTGCCGCTCGCCTTGTCGATGGCCGTTGTCGCCGCGCTGTCGGCGGTCGTCGGCAGCCTGATCCTGCGGCGGCGCGGGGTCTATTTCTCGCTGCTGACGCTGGCGCTGGCGGCGCTGACCTACACCACGGCGTTCCGCTGGAGCGAGGTCACCGGCGGCGAGGACGGCCTCGGCGGATTGAAGCGCGGCAGCATCGCGAGCTTCAGCCTTGACGACACGCAGACCTATTACATCACCGTCGCGCTGATCGGGCTTGGCGTGCTCTATCTGCTGCTTCGGCTGGTGCGCTCGCCGTTCGGCCATGTTCTGGTGGCGATCCGCGAGAACCAGCTGCGCGCCACCTTTCAGGGTTATCCGGTCGAGCGCTACAAACTCGTTGTATTCGTGATCTCGGCCGTGGTGACCGGGCTTGCCGGCGCGCTGGTCGCATTCCAGACCTATCTGGTTTCGGCGGAAGCGGTGTCGGTTTCGTTTTCCGGCGAGTTGCTGGCGATGGTGGTAATCGGCGGCATGCGCAGCATGCTGGGGCCGGCGCTCGGCGCGCTGTTCTTCATCGTGTTCCGCGAGCTGTTTTCAATCTGGACGCCGAACTGGCTGCTGTGGTTCGGGCTGATCTTCGTCGGCTTCGTTCTGTATTCGCCCGATGGCATGGTCGGCATCTGGGCCATGCTGCGGCGACGCTGGTGGCCGGCACCGGAACAAGCCGCCGCCATGAGCGGGCGCAGGATCTATGAGGGCTTGCCGCTCCCGGGTTTCCTGATGCCCGAGGGCCCCAACGGCACCGTGCTGGAGGTCGACGGCATCTCCAGGAATTTCGGCGGCATCCGTGCGGTGTCAAACGCCAGTCTTCGGATCGGCGCCGGGGAGATCCATGCGCTGATCGGCCCCAACGGCGCCGGCAAGACCACGTTGTTCAACCTGATCTCCGGACTGTTCGCGCCCGACAGCGGAACCATCCGCCTCTATGGTAGCGAGATCCAGGGCGTGCCGTCCGACATCATCTGCCACCGCGGGCTGGCGCGTTCGTTTCAGATCACCAACCTGTTCCGCGGTCTTTCGATCTACGAGAATTTGCGGCTGTCGCTGCAGGCGCAAAGCCCGATGCGATTCAATCTCTGGCGCGACATCGACAGCTATACCGAGATCCGCACCGAGACCGCGGAACTGATAAAGTTCCTCGGCCTCGAAGGCATCGAGGAAATCGAAGGCGGCGAACTGTCCTATGGCGGGCAACGGCTGGTGGACCTCGGCATTGCGCTCGGCTCCAAACCGCAGGTGCTGCTGCTCGACGAGCCGCTGGCCGGCCTTGCCGCCGCCGAGCGCGAACGAGTGTCGAGCCTGATCAGGAACGTGGCGGCGAATATCCCGGTGCTGATCGTCGAACACGACATCGACCGCGTGCTCGGTTTCTCGCAAAATGTCACCGTGATGAACCAGGGCGAAGTGCTGATGACGGGTTCACCCGACGCGATACGCGCCGACCGTCGGGTGCAGGAAATCTATACCGGCACCGGCATTCCCGAAGTGGTGCACAGCCGCAGCGGCGAGGCCCGCCAGCAGGCGACCCCGATCCTGCGGTTCGAACGCGTCAACACCTTTTATGGCAAAAGCCATATCCTCAATGATGCGACGCTGGAGGTGCGCGAAGGCGAGATCGTCGCCCTGCTCGGCCGCAACGGCGCCGGCAAGTCCACGCTGTTGAAGACGCTGGCCGGGCTGGTGCCGCTGGCGTCGGGCATCATCGAATATCAAGGCCGCGATATCGCGGGGCTGCCGGCGCCGGATATCGCGCGCTCCGGCATCGGTTATGTGCCGCAGGGGCGCGGCCTGTTCGCGGGCATGACGGTACGCGAAAATCTCGCGCTCGGCCGGCTGGCGCGCCGGACCGACGGCAGCCACGGCGTGGTCTGGAACGAGCAGCAGATCTTTGAATATTTTCCGCGTCTGAAGGAGCGCATCGACGTCGCAGCCGATTATCTGTCCGGCGGCGAGCAGCAGATGGTGGCGGTGGCGCGCGCGATGTCGGGCAACGTCAAACTGCTGCTGCTGGACGAGCCGTTCGAGGGCCTGGCACCGGCCGTGGTGCTCGAACTGTTCAAAGTGTTCGACCTGCTGCGCCGGCATATTTCCATCGTGATCGTGGAGCACAATCTCGACCTGGTGCTGGCGCTGGCCGACCGCGTCTTCGCGCTGGAGCGCGGCGCGGTGTTTCACCAGGGCCCGGCGGCGCCGCTATTGACCGACCTCGACTACCGCAAGCAGATTTTGTGGCTGTGAACTGCATTGCCAGCCGCATCTTCACGCTGCCAGCACGTCGCCGATCCGGCTGCGGATCAGTTCGCGTTCTTCCGCCGCGGTGCCGATGTCAAAACTGACATCATAGGCGATCATCGCCGGGCGTTTCAGCACCACGATGCGGTCACCGATCTCAAGCGCCTCGCTGATCGAATGGGTGATGAACACCGCGGTCTTGCCGTTTTCCTTCACCAGCCGGACGAATTCCGCGCGCAGCCGTCGGGCGGTGGATTCATCAAGCGCGGAGAACGGCTCGTCGCATAGCAAAATATTGGCATTGGTGGCAAACGCACGCGCGATCGAGACCCGCTGGCGCATGCCGCCGGACAGTGCATGCGGAAAATCAGCTTCATGTCCGCCAAGCCCGAGCCTGGTCAGCCACAGCTGCGCCGTGGTCCGCCGCTCGGCGGCAGGCACCTCCAGCATTTCAAGCCCGAGTTCGACGTTCTGCAGCGCGCTGCGCCATGGCAGCAACCGGTCGTTCTGGAACACGATCGCGATTCTGCCGCGAAACCAGTCGAACTCCGCGAACGGATCGCGGCCGCTGACGCGCACCGTGCCGCTGCTCGGCTCGGTCAGCCCCGCGATCATGTTGAAGATGGTCGACTTGCCACACCCAGTCTTGCCCAGGATCGCCAGCATCTGGCCGGGACGGACGTCGAGATCCAGACCATCCACCGCGCAATAGGCCGCCTCGGTGCCCAGCTTGCCGAACACCTTGCTGACGCGGTCGAGGTGAATCGCGGCATCGCTTGACGTGACGCTGTCCCTCATATCCCGCGCTCCGACACCGCGCGATAGCGAAATACGGTGGTTTCGATCAGCGTCAATGCGCTCTGGGCGATCAGCACGAAAAACACCAGTTGCAGCGTCCAGGCCAGCGCGCCGGCCATGTCGAACAGCTGCTGTTGCTGCAGCAATTGATAGCCGACCCCGCCGGTGGCGCCGACCAGTTCGGCGACCACGACCACGCGGGAGGCGTTGCCGAGATTGACCTTCCAGGCGGTCAGGATGTCCGGCAGGATCGCGGGCGCGATCATCACCCGGAACAGTTTTAGCCGGGTGGGGCGGAAGCTGAACACCATCTCCATCAAGTCTCTCGACATCGCGCGCAGCGCGCCCAGCACCTGAAAGGTGAAGGCCGGCAGCGTCGTCATCACCATGATGAAGAAGATGCGGAACTCGACGCCATGAAACCAGATGATCGCGAACACCACCCAGGACAGTGCCGGAATGCCCTGGAACAGGGTCAGGATCGGCGACAGGAAACGGTCGACGGCGCGCGAGTACACCATCAACAGCGCCAGCAGCCCGCCGATGACGAAGGCGCCGGCCAGTCCGGCCAGGATGCGAAAGATCGTCGCCAGCACGTCGGCGAACATCGATCCGTCGGAGAAAATCTGCAGGCAGCGCCAGAACACATCGATCAGCGACGGAAACAGAAAGCGCGGAAAAAACAGCGAAGCGAACTGCCAGACCAGGATCACGACCACGAACGGCAGCACCGACAATCCGAACCGTTTTGCCGCGGCCAGCAAATGGTTCGCCAGCCGCGATGCCCCGGATCGCGGTACGCTTTCGCTCATTTGGCCGGTGCCTGGTAGATGGTCGCGGCGGACGGCTCGGCGGGCAGGAAGGCGATCGATTTGCCGGCGGCGTAGACCGAATTGATCTCCTTGCGCACGTCGGAGGCCCATTGCACGTTCATCCCAAGCCGGTCATTGGCGCGAATGAGGTCCGCGATCGCTTTCTGGTCGCCAGGCGTTCCCTTCGGCGCGATCAGCTTCGACGCGTCGTCAGGGTGCGCGGTGGCCCACTCGGCGGCTTCCTTGTAGGCCGCGTAAAGCTTCGGGATCAGCGCCTGATGCTTTTCAACCCAATCGATGTGCGCGGCGACGCCGAGATAGGGAATGTTGCGGCTGCCGGTGAACTTCTTCCAGCTGTCGGCGATGTGAAGGTCGATGGTCCGCATATCGCTCTTCTTCGACAGCAGCGTGGTGTAGGCCGGCTCCCAGAGCTGGACCGCGGCCGCGCGATCGGCCAGCGCGTAGCCGATCAGCCCGGGGGTGGCGGTATTGATCACGGAGAACTTCGTGGTATCGGCGCCGAGCTGCCGCGCGAACCAGTCGAACATCACGTAATTGGTGGTGCCCTTGGCCGCGGCGAGGTCCTTGCCTTCGAGATCCCTGAGCGTCTTGATCGCGGGCCGTGAGGTGACCACGGCGCCCCAGAAGTCGAACAGATTGAACAGATAGGTCACCTTGACGCCGCGGACATCGGCAAGACCGACCGTCAGCAATGACGCGCTGCCGCCAAGCTGGAACTCGCCGGAGTTGAATTGCGCGGTGTAGGCGTCGGGCGTGCGTTCCTCGAAGGTGATCGCCAGCCCGTTTTTCAGGTCGAGTTTTTGCGCCTTGATCACCGGCGGCAGAAACGCGCCGAGCGACGGCGGACCGAACACGACGATGGAGAGCGGCTCAGGGGTTTGCGCCCCGGATGCCCCGGAGAAGAGCAGCGCCCCGACGCAAACCAGGCTTGCGAGAGTTTTGTTCATGGCGTCCTCCAAAATTCCTTGGTTATGGCTATTCCGCAGCGCCCTCGGCCGGCGCCTCGAATTCCTTGCGCAGGGTGGTAAAGAAGCGCCCGACCAGGTGCTTCGAAACGCTGCTCAAAATCCTCTGGCCGACGCCGGCGACCAGCCCGCCGATTTCGCCGGCGCCCTGAAACGTCAAACGCGACATGCCCTGGCCATCAGGCGCAATCTCGAAACGCGCGCTGCCGTTGCCGTGGCCGAGCGTGCCGGCGCCGGAAACCCGGATGCTGCAGGCTTTCGGCGGCTCCTTGTCCGACAGCGCAATCTCGCCCTCGAATGAACCACCCACCGCGCCGACGCGCAACTGCATCTCGACTTTATAGGCATCGGGCGCGATCTCGGTCATGGTCTTGCAGCCCGGGATGCAGCGGGTCAGCACCACGGGATCGTTGAGCGCTTTCCAGAGCACCTCGACCGGGACTTGAATGGCCTCAGCGCCGCCGATGTCCAGTTTCATGAAATCGTTTCCCTCACAGACCGAACAGCTGCCGCGCCAGGCCGCCATTGATCGCGGCGCGCTCGGCGTCCGAAAAGCCGGTCTCGGCGACGATTTTCGTGGGCGCGAGATCACCGATCGGGAACGGCATGTCCGAACCCATCATGATGCGTTCGGCGCCGACGATGTCGGCGAGATAGCGCAGCGTGCGCGGATCCTGGACGATGGTGTCGTAATACATCGCCGCCAGCGCCGCGTCGGGATCGCCGAGTTTTGCTTTATCGAGCGAATAGTTCCGCCGCAGCCGGCCGATCACATAGGGCAGCGCCGCGCCCCCGATGCCGGCGACGATCTTCGCCTTGATGTAGCGGGTGACATGACCGGCATAGATCAGCCGCGACATCGCGATCAGGGTATCGGTGATGCGCCCGACCGCGTTGGCCATGCCGTAATCATGGACGCGGTCGTCGCCGCTTTCGAACACCGGATGGATGAACACCACCGATTCCAATTCGTTGGCGGCTTCCCAGAACGGCGCAAGCGACGGATCGTCGAGCACGCCGCCCTTGCCCTTGGGCTGGGTCCCGATCATCGCGCCCTTGAAACCGGCGGCGTGCGCCTCGCGCAGCACTTCCGCGGCGCGCGCGCCGTCCTGCAGCGGAACGGTGGCCAGCGGCACGAACCGTGGCTCGCGCATCGCGGTCTGCGCCAGATGGGTGTTGATCAAGCGCGACCAGCTGGCGCCTTCTTCCGCCGGGACTTCATAGCCGAACATGTCGAGCCAGCCGCCGACCACCTGACGCTCGATCTTCTGCTCGTCCATCCATTTCAAGCGCTCCGGCAGGTCGCTCAGCGGTTTGGAGATCGGCCGGGTCGGCTTGCCGCCGGCGAACGAGAAGCCGAGGCTGCCGCCGTCCTCGATCAGGCGGATCGACGGAAAGCTGGCGGCCTGGGTACGGATCGCATCGAGCAGGCTCCGCGGCACCAGATGGGCGTGGCAGTCGACGATCATTTGGCTTGCTCTTGTAGTTTGCCTTGTTGCGCGTCCGCAATGGCATCGCCGATGGCGGAAATTCGGATCGGAAGCTTGTTGAAGGCGATGCCGAGCGACGCGACGCAATCATTGACCGCGGAGGCGATCGCGGCGGGGGCGCCGAGATAGCCGCTTTCGCCGGCGCCCTTCTGGCCGAACACGGTGTACGGCGACGGGGTGCAGTGATGCACGATCTCGACTTCCGGCACCTCATGCGAGGACGGCAGCAGGTAATCCATAAAGCTCTGGGTGATCAGGTGCCCCTCGTCGTCATAGACGAACTCCTCCAGCAGCGCCGCACCGAGGCCATGCGCGACGCCGCCCAGCGTCATGCCCTTGACGATGTGCGGGTTGATCACGGTGCCGCAATCGTGGCCGATCACGTAGCGCCGGATTTCGGGCTTGCCGAGCGCGGGATCGATCGCCATCAGCACCACGTGAAATTCGAACGAGTGGCACGGATACATCTGGACGCGGCCGTTTTCCGGCAGTTTTACGCCGGTCGGCACCTGCATCACATGGGCCGCCTCGAGGCCAGGCTCCATGCCCTCGGGCAACAGGTGGAAATTACGATGCGCGATATTGACGATTTCCGCCCAGCCCAATTGCCTGCCGCTGTTGGGATCGGTGACGCCGCCTGAGGCGTAGAGAACCTTGTCCTTGCCGACACCGAATTGATGCGCCGCGATCCAGCTCAGTTTTGCCTTCAGCTTCTGCGCGGCATGAAACGCCGCGCCGCCCAGCATGATCGCCATCCGGCTGCCGACCGGCGAGTTGGAAGGCAGGCAGGCCAGCGAATCCGGCCGCACCACGCGGATCAAATCAGGCTCGATCTGCAGCACTTCGCCGATCACCGTGGTCACCAGGGTTTCGTGGCCCTGACCCGACGAGGGGTTGTGGATGGTCACCGTGACGAAGCCGAGCCCGTCGATATTGATGCGGCAAGAATCCATCCAGGTAGTGGTGGTGTTCTTTTCGTTGAGCAAAGGCTCGAACGCCGAGTTGCCGCCGCTCGGCTCGAGACACGCGGCGAGGCCGATGCCGGCGAGCCACCCGGAAGCGCGCAACCGGTCGCGCTCCCTTTCCATCGCGGCGAAGTCGATATGCGCGAATACTTTTTCGACGACGCTGTGATAGTCGCCGCTGTCATAGGTGCTGCCGCTTGGAATGAGATATGGAAACTCTTCCTTGCGAATAAAATTGCGGCGGCGCACTTCGATGCGCGCGAGGCCGACGGCGGCGGCCACCTTGTCGATCGCGGTCTCGATCGCATAATTGGTCGGCGCCTGGCCAAAACCGCGCACGGCTTCCTGCACCGCCTTGTTGGTGGTGACGGATTGGGCGCGGTACTGCACGCTCTCGATCTTGTAGGGACCGACGATGGCGCCGATCGGCTTGCCCAACTGGAACGGCGCACGGCCGGCATAGGCGCCGGCATTGTCGAGCGCCTTCATTTTCATCGACTTGACGATGCCGTCATTGTTGAAGGCGACATCGACGTCGAAAATACGTTCCGGGCCGTGGGCGTCACCGCCGCGCATGTTCTCCAGCCTGTCTTCGATCAGACGCACCGGACGGCCGAGTCGCCGCGCCAGATGCGCCACCAGCACGGTCTGCTTGATGCCGCGCTTGACGCCGTAGCTGCCGCCGACGTCGACATCCTGATGCACGCGCACGCCATTGGCGGGGATTCGCAGCGCGCGGGCGATCTGGTCGGGATATTTCGGCATCTGGATCGAGGCCCACACATCCAGCATGTCGCGCCAGGGATCCCAGGACGCCGCGACCCCAAAAGTCTCGATCGGCACCGTGGAATTGCGTCCCCAGGTGACCCGGAACGACAGCTGACGCGGGCTTTCCGCAAAATGCTTTTCCACCTCGCCCCACACAAAAGTGCGGTCCAGCAGCACGTTGGAGCCGTGTGCGGGATGCACCGGCGGGCTGTCCGGTTTCAACGCGGCCTCCGCTGACATGACGAACGGCAGCGGCTCATAGACGACGCGGACCTTTTCGGTGGCGTCTTCGGCCAGCGCGCGGCTGTCGGCGACGACAGCCACCACCCATTCGCCGGCATAACGGGTCTGGCCGACCGCAAGCGGGTGGCGCTGCACCTTGGGCGTGTCGAGCCCGTTCATCAACGGGTCGGTCGCGGCGGCGAGTTCCTCGCCGGATAGCACGTAATGCACGCCCGGCATTGCCAATGCCGCCGAGGCATCGATCGAGACGATGCGCGCGGCCGGATGCTGCGACGGCAGGATCGCGACATGCAGCATGCCTTCGAGCGCAACATCGGCCACAAAATGACCGCGGCCAGCGACAAAGCGGCGATCCTCTCGCACCCGGCGGTTGGTCGAGACGAAGCGCAAGGTGGCGGGATCGGCGCTCATTTCGCCTCCACGATGGGTTCGTCCGCTTCGTCGGCCTCAGGCACGCCTTCGGTCGGCGCGTCGTGCTTTGCCGTGGCGCGATGCAGCGCGCCATGGTGCGGCTGCGGCGTGTTCGCGATCCGCAACCGCGCGGCGGCGAATTCGACCGCCTCGATGATCTGCCCATAGCCGGTACAGCGGCAGATATTGCCGGAGATGGCGTCGACGATATCGTCGCGGCTCGGCGTCACCGTGTGCTGCAACAGCGCATGCGCTGCCAGGATCATGCCGGGGGTGCAGTATCCGCATTGCAGGCCGTGGGTTTCGCAGAATGAATCCTGCAGCACGCTGAGTTCGCCCGGCGCGGGCGCGAGGCCTTCAATGGTCGTGATCTCGTAGCCATCGGCCTGCACCGCGAACATCAGGCAGGATCGCACCGGCTCGCCGTCGAGCAGCACGGTGCAGGCGCCGCAAACGCCGTGCTCGCAGCCTGCATGGGTGCCGTTGAGCAGGAAATTCTCGCGCAACGCATCGAGCAGGGTTTTGCGCGGCTCGATGTCGGCCGAATGTCTGGCGCCGTTGATGCGCAAATCGACTTTCATCGCGCGCCACCTGCGGATTCGGGTGAGGCATTGGCGCGCGCCTGTTCCAGCGCGCGGATGCAGAGCACGGATGCGACGCGGCGGCGATAGGCGGCGCTGGCGTGCAGGTCGCTCATCGCGTCGAGTTCTCCCGCGGCTGCATGGACCGCGTCCGCTACCGCTGCCGGATCGAGCGCGGTGCCGATCAGCGCGGACATATCGAGCCGCAACGGCCGGTCGCCGACGCCGCCGACGCCCAGTGCAATTTCAATGCAGCAGTCGTCCTCGTCGAGCGCGATCTGTGCTGCAGCCGCGACAAACGCAAAATCCGAGCGCCGCGCGCTGATCTCGAAGAAGCCAACGCCGATGCGCCGATGCGGCCAGACCGGGAACCGCACCGCGCTGACGCAATCGCCGAGATTGATGGTGGTCAGCATCGGCCCGATGAAGAAATCATCTGCCGGCATCGACGTTGGACCATCGGTGGTCGCAAGCTCGATCTCGGCGCCGAGCGTCACCGCCACCAGCGGAATTTCGGCGGAAGGATCGGCATTCGCGATCGAACCGCCGACGGTGCCGCGGTTGCGGGTCGGGGGATGCCCGACCCATGGCAGCACCCGCGCCAGCATCGGGACTGATTTGCGGATCACGGGATCGCGCTCGGCCTGCGCTTGCCGCGTGGTGGCGCCGACCACGACCGCACCGGCCTCTTCGCGAATTCCCGCAAGCTCCGGCAGTCGCAAAATGTCGATCAGTTTCGCCGGACGCGCCAGCCGCATCGCCAGCATCGGCACCAGCGTTTGCCCGCCCGCGATCACCCGCGCGTCCTCGTCGCCGGCCAGGAGTTCGCAGGCCTCGGCGAGCGTACCCGGTCTGACATAGTCGAAGGGGGCGGGTTTCATCGCTGCCGCTAGCCCAGCGGCAAGCCGCTGATGGTCGGCGACAGCACCGACACGATCTGGCTTTTCAACAGCGCGCCGCCGGTTTCGCTGGCGGCTTTCAGTGCGGTCCATTCCGGATCGCCCGCGAACGAGGCCCAGGCCTGCTTGCGCGCGACCTCATCGGCAAAGCGCGTCATATAGGTCAGGCGGCCGTCTTCGTCGGGGGCGGTGAAGGCACCGACCAGTTCGATGCCATGACGCGGAAAAAATGTCGGCGCGACATGATCGCAAAACCGGCGGCGCATCGCGTCGGCACGGCCTTCGGCGGCTTCATAGACCCGGATTTCATAGATCAACACGCACTCCCGTCGTTACCGGCCGCTTGTTGAGAACCGCCGCCTTGGAGAGAACGATAGAAGCCTGCCGCCGAAATTGTCAAACATAAACTGAGGCAATTAGGCGAGCGTCGTACGATTGAGTTGGTCCAATTGAACCAAGGAAATGGTGAGCCGTCCCCTAAAAACTATATTAAAAACAGATGATTGCCTATATCTTCGTCCCGGAATATCGATGAGACACTCGGACAAGCGCCCAGACCTGTGTCAAATATTGCAACAATCCAAAAATTGTACTACTCAAACGTCAATCGTCGGCCAATGCGTCTTTGCGGATAACGGACATGACGGACTGGACACCCACGCTCGCTGCGATCCAGGGGCCACGCTATCTCGCCTTCGTGGTGGCGCTGGAAGCCGATATCGCCGCGGGCCGGGTCAAGCCTGGCATGCGCCTGTTACCCCAGCGCGACATGGCGCAGCGGCTCGAATTGAGCGTCGGGACGATTTCAAGGGCCTATGCGGAAGCCGAGCAGCGCGGCCTGATCAGCGGCGAGGTCGGACGCGGCACCTTCGTGCAGCGACGGCGGCCGGAGCCCCGCGGCCTCGGTCCATCCGAGACCACGATCAATCTGGCGCTGAATGTTCCGCCCACGACCGGCGAAGACGACGTCATCGCCGCGATGCTTGCCGAGATCGTCGCCGACGGCGAGATGTCGAACCTGCTCGGCTATCTGCCGCACCAGGGCCTGCGCCGGCATCGCGAGGCGATGGTGCTGTGGCTCACCTCGCTCGGCGTCACCGCGGACGCCGACCATCTCTTCATCACCCATGGCGGCCAGCACGCGCTGTCGATCGCGCTCGGCATGGTGGCTTCGCCGGGCGACATGGTGCTGACCGAAAGCTACACCTATTCCGGAATGCTGGCGCTGTCGGCGCAATGCGGCTATCGGCTGCACGGCGTGGCCACGGATGCCTCCGGGCTGATCCCGGAACATCTCGATCGCGCCTTTAGCGAGACCGGGGCTCGCGTGCTCTATTGCATGCCGACGCTGCAGACGCCGACCGGATCGGTGATGCCGCCGGAGCGGCGGCAGGCCGTCGCCGAGATCGTCCGCAAGCACGACGCCTATCTGCTGGAGGACGACGCCTACGGATATTTGCTCTCACCGCCTCTGCCGCCGATTTCCCGGCTGATTCCCGAGCGCAGTTTTTTCATCGTGAGTTTCGCAAAATGCCTGGCGCCGGGCCTCCGCATTGCCGCGATGATCGCGCCGGAAGCGTTTCGCGATCGCTCGATCAATGCCTTGCGGGCCACCGGCTGGATGGCCGTGCCGGTGATGGCCGAAGTGGTGGCGAAGCTGATCCATAATGGCGGCCTCGCCCGGCAGGCCCGGCTGAAACGCGACAAGGCCGCGGCCCGCGACGCCATCGTCCGGCGCATCCTGAAAGCGTGGCTGCCCGCCTCCACGGCAACGCCCGGCTTTCACATCTGGCTGCCGCTTCCGGCCGGCCGCACGCTGGCGGCGCTGATCGCGCAGGCGGCGCAAGCCGGCATCACGCTGGCGCCACCCGGCACGCTGCACCGGATGGAACGGGAAAGCCTCGGCGTCCGGCTCTGCCTGGGGGCGCCCGCTACCGAAGCGGATCTGGAGCGCGCCTTGATCGAGATTCGACGGATCCTCGAAATGGCCGAAGCGATCTCGTTTGTCTGAAGCCACTTACCCGCGAAGACATCAGGAGTAAACCGTGAGGAAAACCATCACCGCACTGCTGGCCGTCGCTACATTGGCTGTCGCATCCGGCGTCAAGGCCGAGGAATGGCCGAGCCGGCCGCTCACCATGATCAATCCGTTCGCCGCGGGCGGACCCAATGACGTGATGGCGCGGTTGTTCGCGCAGCGGATGGCGGAAATTCTGGGGCAGCCGATCATCGTTGAAAATGTCCCCGGCGCGGGCGGCATGACCGGCGCCGACCGGGTCGCGAAGGCGCCGCCCGACGGCTACACCTTCCTGCAGGGAACGGTGGGAACGCAGGCGCAGAACCAGACGCTCTACAAGAATCCCGCCTATAATTCGACGACGGATTTTGCCCCGGTGGCATTGGCGGTCGAAGCGCCGCTGGTGCTGATCGCCCGCAAGGATCTCCCGGTCAAGGACATGAAGGAATTCGTCGCCTACGCCAAGGCCAACCAGGACAAGATGCAATACGCTTCCGCCGGCACCGGATCGGCGATCCATCTCGGCTGCGCGCTGATGAACATGGTGACCGGGCTCGACATCGTCCACATCCCCTACCGCGGCGCCAACCCCGCGATGCAGGATTTGATCAGCCGCCGGGTCGATTACCTCTGCGATATCATCACCACCGCAAAACCCCAGATCGACGCCGGCACGGTGAAGGCGATCGCCATCCTGGCCAAGCAGCGATCGCCTGTGCTGCCCGACGTTCCCACCGCCATCGAGCAAGGCTTTGATGTCGACGCCTATACCTGGAACGCGTTCTTCCTACCCAAGGGGACGCCTGCGGCGATCGTGCAAAAGCTCAATCACGCCACCATCGGGGCCATGCACACGCCTGAGGTGCGGAAGAAGCTCGAAAGCGTCGGCCTGCAATTTGTCTCCGACGATCGCACCACGTCGCAATATCTCGCCAAATTCGTCCAGGATGAAATCGCCAAATGGGCGGTGCCGATCAAGGCCGGCGGCATCAGCGTCGATTGAAACACACCGGCTCTAGCCCGCGCCGCCAGGTCGCGATTCCCTTGACCCGATGACGGCATCGGTCCAGCCGTATATCGGATCGAACCTAATGCATCCCAAGTATCGTCGGTAGCCAAAGGGTCAACCCCGGCCAGTAGGTCACGATTCCCAGGAATACCAACATGGTTACTAGCCACGGCAAGACGGCTACAGCCAGATCGGTGATGCGCATACCGGCGATCATTGAGGCTACATACAGATTGAGACCCACCGGTGGATGGCAAAGGCCGACCTCCATGTTGACGTCGATCACGATGCCGAAGTGGACCAGGTCGATGCCGAGTTTCTTCGCGGCCGGAGCCAGAATTGGCGCCATGATCAGGATGATGGAGGTCGGCTCCATGAAATTGCCGGCCACCAGCAGCAACAGGTTGACGACCAGAAGGAAGCCAACCCAGCCAAGGTTTTGAGCCAGGATCCAGTCGGCAAGCGCAGAAGGAATATTCTCATTGCTGAGGACAAACGAAAACAACACGGCGTTGGTGACAATATAGAGAAGCATCGCGCTGGTATTCGCGGCCCTCAGCAATACCCGCGGCACATCGCCGATCTTGAGCGCCTTGTACACGAACACCGAAATGAAGAACGAATAAACCGCCGCCATCGCGGCGGCTTCGGTCGCGGTGAACAAGCCGCTATAGATGCCGCCAATGATAATGACGACGAGCATCAAACCCCAGATGCTCTCCCGGAAAGCATGCCAGCTCTCGCGCCAGGTCGCCTTCTTCATTCGCGGGTAGTTTCGCTTCTTGGCCAAATACCAGGTCACCAGACACAGCATGACGGTCAGCAGCGAACCAGGCAGCAGACCGGCGACGAAAAGCGCGCCGATCGATGTATTGGTGGAAACGGCGTAAATGATCTTCGGGATCGAAGGCAGCATCAGGATACCGAGCGAGCCGGCAACCGTGATAATGCCGGCACCAAATCGCATCGGATAGCCGTTCCGAACCATCTCCGGCAATACGATCGCGCCGATGGCGGCGACAGTGGCGACGCTGGATCCGCAGACCAGGGCGAACATGGCGCATGCCACGATTCCGGCGAGTCCCAATCCGCCATGCCAATGCCCGATGAGGGAGGTCGCGAAGGCGATCATCCGGCGCGCAACGCCGCCATGCGTCAGAAAGTTGCCGGCCAGAATAAAGAACGGAATCGCCATGATCTCGAAGTTCTCGATGCCGGTGAACAGCTTCATCGACACCGCTTCGATCGGGACCTGGGTCAGCGTGAACACGAACGTGAGCACGGTGAGACCCAGCGCGATCGAAACCGGTATGCCGGTCAGCATCAGCGAGATCAGCAGAATGAAGATCATGGCCGCGCGAAGGGCCTGCGGCAGCACGATAAATCCGGCTTTCTCGCCCAGGCAGATCGTAAAAAACAATATCGGCGCCAGGATCAAGATCAATCCCAGCGGGCTCACCTTGCGGCTGGATTGCTCCGCGGCGCCGCCCGACGCCAGATGCAGCGCCGGGACGTCTGCGTCGAGGCCATCGACATGCGCCTCATTGTGGTGCGGCAGTTCGCCGGTCCAAAAATAGGACCATGCGACCTGCAGGAAGCGGAAGCACATCAGGCCCGAGCCGAGCGGGATCGCCAGGTAAACGAACCACATCGGCGCTTCGAGATCGTTCGATTGCTCGCCGGTCTTGAACATCTCATCGACGAACGAGCCGCCAAACGTAGCGATCATACCGGCAAAAAACGCGCCACAGAGCAGACTGAACAGGATCACCGGCTTGCGCGAGCGCGCCGGCACCATGTTGACGAGAAGATCGACGCCGACGTGAATGCCGGTGCGTACGCCGTAAGCGGCGCCGAATTTGGCCATCCACACGAACATGTAGATGCAAAGTTCCTGCGCCCACGAGAGATCGAGGGAGGCAAGTCGTAAATAAATGTCCTTGAGGATGCCGGGCACAACGGGCACGCCATGCGCGGCAGCCCATTTCGACAGGTTGATCGAGATGCCGGTTCCGTACCGGTGCAGTACCGCGACGAAGATCAAGACGGTCGCAGCCGCTATCAGCGTGGCGATAAGCCACTCTTCCAAATGGTCGAGCGCCCGATTGAACCCCTTGAGCAAACGAATCCCCTGATCTCAGCACTAAATCGGCCGGAAGCTCGATCACTCCCGGCCGATCATCCTGTTGTTGCGCGGCAAGCCGCGCGTCAGTTCATCTTGATGTCGAGTTCCTTGGCCAAGAGATCAAGCACCTCTTGCCCGACGCGACCCTTGGCCCAGGTATAAGTTGGACGCATCGCGGTCTGCCAGGCCTTGCGTTGATCGTCTGTCAGATAGTGCAGCGTGGTCTTGCCGGATTTCTTGATCTCGGCCAACGCGTCCTCGTTTTCCTTGACAGCGATCGAGTTGGTGTAGTCGGTCGCCTCCGACATCGCCCGGTCGAGCTCAGTGCGGATATCCGGCGGCAATCCGTTCCAGAACTTAGAGTTCACGATCACCGCGTATTGCAAGTGGGCGTGATTGGAAACCGTGATGTCCTTTTGCACCTCATAGAATTTCTGGGTCAGATAATTCGATGGCGTGTTCTCGCAGCCGTCGACCACGCCGGTTTGCAGCGCCTGATAGACTTCCGAGAAAGCCATGATCTGCGGAATCGAGCCGAGGTCGCGAAAATACCGGTCGGCGATCTTGGAGCCGGAGATCCGGATCTTGAGTCCCTGGAAATCGGCGGGCATCAACAATGGACGGTTGGCCGAGGTCATGTGGAAGCCGTTGTCCCAATAAGCGAGGCCGGTGATGCCCTTGGATTCGAGCTTCTGGAACAGCCACTTGCCGACCGGACCCTTCATGGCCTTGGTATAGGTCGCTTCGTCCTTGAACAGCCACGGCAAGTCGAGCGCCTCGAACTCCTTGACGCCGAGAGGAGCAAACTTTGCGGTCGACGGAGCCAGCATCTGCACCGAGCCGAGTTGCAAGGCTTCGATCTCTTCCTTGTCCTTGTAGAGCGAGGAGTTGGGGTAAACCTCAACCTTTACCTTGCCATTGGTGTATTTCTCGGCGAGTTCCTTGAACTTGAGAGCGCCCTTGCCCTTCGGGGTGTCATTGGCCACGACGTGGCTGAATTTGATGACGATCGGCGCCTGCGCCATGACGGCGCCCGAGGCCATAAAAACCGCGGTCACAACCCCCGCGAGAATCAACTTACGCATGCATTCTCCTCCCAAATTTCACGGAAATCTTGTTTGGTGTTCCGATTTCACTAGTGGCAGCAAATCGTTGCTCGAACAACTAGACCTAAGCCGAACCTGCCGGGGCCCGCCATCCGGCCAATTGACACAACCGCCCTTTTGGGGTTCAGGCGGCATCAGGCCTTGCGCTGAGCCACGATAAAAACACCGCTACCGGAAAATGTCGGGCGTGGCAATGTAAGCTCTTAAGCCCGACACTCGCAGCGGCGGGTTTTCCGGAATTTTGCAAAGCACAGGGCTTGCGTGGCAAGATTGAAGCGTAGCTAGACCAAATCAACCTGACCACATGCGTGTTTTAACCGAAAAGAAGGCTTCCAGACATGGACATCGCTCTCAAGTCCAAGACCGCCGTCGTGAGCGGGGCCAGTATCGGAATTGGCCGCGCCATCGCCAAAGCGCTCGCGCTGGAGGGAGTACGTGTAGCCGCCGTGGCGAGACGGAAAGACCTGCTTGAGAAGCTTGCGCAAGAGGTCCGGGCGGCAGGAGGCGCCGACGTGATCCCTGTCGTGCAAGACCTCATGCAGGAAGATGCTGCGAAAAAGCTGGCGACCGCTGCGATCGCAGAACTCGGTCACATCGATATATTGGTCAACAACGCAGGCGGTAGCCGCCCTCTGCCGGTGGACGCGCCGGATAGCGATTGGGATGAAGCCATTGCGTTGAATTTCACCCGCTACCGGCAGGTCACTCACGCACTGCTTCCACAAATGATCGAACGCGGCTGGGGACGCATCATCAACATAACCGGGAAATCCGAACCAGAGGGACTTAATGCTGCATTTGCAGCGAAAGCCGCGGTTCATGCCTGGGCGAAGGGACTATCTCGCGAGATCGGACAGCATGGCATTACGGTCAATTGCATTCCGCCCGGCCGAATCATGAGTGAGCAAATTCGTCGCAACTATCCGGAAGATTACCGAAAGCATTTTGCCGAGGAGGAGATTCCGGTCGGCTACTGGGGCGAGCCGGAAGACCTCGCCGCGCTGGTGGTGTTCCTCGCCTCGCCGATGGCGCGCTACATCACCGGCACCGTCATTCCGGTCGACGGCGGACTGCGGCGATATCAATTCTGATTGGAGCGTGATGGTTTTCCCGTGGAGGGAGAGGGCAAGTTCGCGACGATCGCGGCGTCTCAGCTCAAGCCATCGCACTCACATTTAGTCGAACGTCGATGCCCCGGTATCGCGATAGGCCCAGCAGGCTTCCGGCGGCAGACAAACAGAGGTCTCGACGCCGACCTGATGGCGGGCGGCGGTGCCGAGTTCGAGGGCCTCCAGCCGGCGGCCGAGCAGATCGATTTCGTAGACGGTCTGGGTGCCCTGATAGCGGCGGTCGAGCACGCGCGCCGGAAATATATTGACGCCGTCCTGGCGGCCGATGCCGATGTTTTCCGGCCGCAACGCGATCCGCACCTTGTCGCCCAGTTCCAGCGCGTGCAGCAAGGCCGCCTCGCCTCGCCGCCCCTCGCCGAAATCGACCAGGCCAAAGGCGCCATTGCGCCCGACCAGGGTGCCGGTGATCTCGTTGGTGGCGCCAGTGAAATTGGCGACGAACAGGTCCGCCGGCTGATTGTAGATCTGGTCCGGCGTGCCCATCTGCAAAAGCTTGCCGTCGCGCATCACCCCGATGCGGTCGCCGAGCACCACCGCCTCGGCCTGGTCGTGGGTGACGTACAGCGCGGTCATGCCGGTCTGCTTGAGGATCACACGCAGATCGTCGCGCAGCCTTAAGCGCAATTTGGCATCGAGATTGGACAAGGGCTCGTCGAGCAGCAGCAATTGCGGCCGGTAGACGATGCTGCGCGCCAGCGCGACGCGCTGCATCTGGCCGCCGGACAACGCCACCACCGGCCGGTCGGCATATTCCGACAGGCCCACCAGTTGCAGCGTTTCGTCGACCCGGCGGGTGGCGTCGGCGCGCGCAACGTTGCGGTGCTTGAGCGGATAGACCACGTTCTGCCGCACCGTCATGTGCGGCCACACCGCATAGGACTGGAACACCATGCCGAGGTCGCGCCGCCGCGGCGGCACCAGGATGCCGCGTTCGGGCGACGACACCAGGTGCCCGGCGATGCTGATTTCGCCTGATGTCGGATGCTCCAGCCCGGCGACGCAGCGCAGCGTCGTGGTCTTGCCGCAGCCCGAAGGCCCGAGCAGCACCACGATCTCGCCGGCCGGCACCGCAAAGCTGACGCCGTCGATCGCCGGCCGGCCGATCGAGAACTGCTTGCGCAGGCCGGTAACCTCGAGCGTCGCGGTCATGATTGCAGTCGCTTCATGCGCGTCACGCTCACTGGCGATAGCCGTAGGTCTTGTCCCAGTCGGCGACCCAGGGCCCATGCAGCTTCACATACTGCTCGAAATTCGGATACCAGACCTTGACCACCTTGGGATCGAAGCCCTCGGGATAGACCGGCGCCACCTTCAGCGAGGTGAGATTGCCGAGTTCGGTGATCATGAAGGTCTGGCCCTCTTTCGACAGGCACCAGTTGAGGAACAGTTTGGCGGCGTTGGGATGGGCCGCGGTCTTCGGAATGCCGGAGGCATAGGGATTGGCCGGCACGCCCTCGGGCGGGAAGATGATCTTGATCGGCGCGCCCTCTTTCTGTTTTGGATAGATCGCATTGTACAACAGCGGGCCCATCGCAAACTCGCCGCGCACCAGCGAGTCCGACATCGGCGCGCCGGACGGATAGAGAATCGGGTGGGTCGCGGCCTGCCTGGCCCAATAATCTTCGCCGAGCACCTGGCGCTCGAACATGATCCGGGTCCAGGTGGTGCCGCCGGACTCGGCGATCACCTGCGCGGTCATATGATCGTATTCGGGCTTGGTCAAATCCATCCAGGTCTTCGGCGGATTTTTCACCAGTTCGGTGTTGTAGGCGATCGACCACACCACGGTGGCGCGCGGCCAGTATTTCGGCGAGACCAGCGCCGCCGGATCGTAATCGGCGGCGTTCGGCGGTGCATAATCCTGGAACAGGTCTGCGAGCGGCAGCATCAGCGCGCGGTCGGAATGATCGACGAT
>Ga0208849_1000925_pt1 | contig 23547 bp, 22 predicted proteins | sample NGESurdeep072012_10_FD_184470 | JGI IMG/M metagenome (GOLD analysis project Ga0208849, IMG submission 184470) | Arctic peat soil microbial communities from Barrow, Alaska - NGEE Surface sample 53-3 deep-072012 (SPAdes) | ecosystem: Environmental > Terrestrial > Soil > Wetlands > Peat ... | reverse complement strand
TTCGCTCGCGGGCGGGCGTTGTTCTATGTGGTCGAAGCCAGGGCCGGCCGCTGCGCGCCGCCACCGGCAGCCAACGGCATCCCGGTCGGCGTGGCTTCAAACTAGAGGCATCTCGCGACCAGACTGTTTCGGCCTTGCGCCCCTTCCGTCACGGTGCTCATCGCGCCGCGCCACCTTCCCCGCGTTGCGGGGCAGGAGTTTAGCTAAATTCCTCCCCCGCAAGCGCAGCGCCGCGGGGGAGGGGGACCGCCGGCTTGAGCCGGTGGCGGAGGGGGCGCAAGGCGGCGATCAACTGATCGGAATTGGCTCAAGGGTAAGGCTCGCTCTGCTCCACAAACGCAAGACGCCCCCGGCTGTGGGCCGGAGGCGTCCGCGATCGCCCCATAAAGGTCGGCATGACCTAGCCAGTCCGCGCCTCCGCGAATAGGCAAACCCGCCGAAGGCGTTGATTTGTCGCAGCTATGGCGTGGCCGAATTTGAAGGGGCCGGCGCGGGGCGGGCCTTCGCCTCGAGGTCGGCGATTTCACTGGCCTGCGAGGCGCCGCGCAGTTCGAGCTGGGTGACCCGGCGCTGCAGGGCTTCTATCTTCTCATTCTCATCGGCGACCCACATGCTCGCCTGGGCCGCGTCGGGGCGTGGCGCCGGCCGAGTGCATCCCGCCAGGGCCAGGGCGACCGCTGCCAACAACATCCCTGCGCGCATGGAAGTCTCCCTCTCGTTGGACCCGCTTCGCCGAAAGTTCCACCGTCCTATCTCCGCCTTGCGCCGCAAGCCAGCCGGGCGCTCTTAGAACCGGCGGCGCGCTGGTGCGTTAACCTCACGGCGAAGCTTCGCCAAGACAGCCTGGGAGGCCCGTCCAATGACCGAAACCTATGCCAGAGATGCCGAGGCGCGCGGCGCGCCCCTCGGCTGGCCCGCGGTGATCGCGGGCGCCGCCGTCGCGCTCGCCGCGGCGGCGATGCTCAATCTGCTGGGCGCCGCCCTGGGGGTCGGCTCCCCGGGGCCCTTCGACCTGGCGCAGGGTAGCGCCCGGGTGTTTGGCAGCGCCGCGGGTCTGTGGGCGGCGCTGGCCAGCCTGATCGCCTTGTTCGTCGGCGGCTTCGTCGCCAGCCGCCTGGCCCGCTTCGACGGCGCCTACGAGGGCATGCTGAGGGGCCTCGCCGTGTGGGCGGTGGCCTTCGTGGCCGTGGCCGTCATCGGCGGACCGATGTTGGCGCGCGGCGCCGCGGACCTGTCCGATCAGCTGGTCACCGACGCGGCTTCGGCGACCCCGGACGTCAATGCGCCGGCCGACACGTCGGCGGCACGTCCGGATGGGTCGATGCTGCGCTCCGATGGCGTCGTCGTAGGCCCAGACGGCGCCCCCATCAGCCCGGCCGCCGCGGCGGCTACGCCTGCCGCTCCGGTGGCTGTGACCCCGGAAAAACCGCCGGTTACGGCGGCGACCATCGCGCTCTGGGGCTTTCTATCGATGCTGCTAGGCGCGGTCGGCGCGGTTTTCGGCGGCCGCTACGGCGTACGCCGGCATGCCTGGGAAACCCGCGTTGCGGCCCGGGAGGCCGCCCCGGTCGTGACCGCGCCGCGCCTCTAGGCAGGGGACCTATTCGGCCGCGATCAGGTTCGCGGACGTGCGATTGCGGAAGTTGACCGCCTGAAGATACTTGATGCCTTCTTCGGCGATGTCGTCGCCGACCATCCGCTCGCCCTCGGCCTTCAGCTCGTCCATGTTGACGTAGAAGCCGTAGAAGGCGCGCGTCCGATCGGTGATCAGGCCGGCATTGAGCAGGGTCTTGATCAGAACGCGGAAGATGTTGGTCGCTCCCTTCATCCGCTCGCGGCGTTTCTCGTCGGTCTGCAGCGCGCGCAGGCCCTCGATGACCTTGTCCGGGTCGAGGCCGAAATCGCGGTAGACGGCCGCCTGCTGGGTGGGCGAGCCCATGTTGAACAGGAGCGACTGGAAGCAGTGCGCGGCCCAGTCCTCGACCATATTTCGTTCTTCCTCAGAAAGCTTTGGCACCGTGCGGTCGGCCCAGATCTTTCCGAACTTGTGGTGGAACGCCTCGTCGGTCATCACCAGCTGCATCAGCTGCTTGCCGACCGGATCCTTGAGGGTCTGGTAGAAGCTGGCGAAGGCGCCCATGGCCAGGCCCTCGACCAGCATCTGCATGCCGATGATCTTCTTGTAGACCTCGGGCGATGAGATGATCTCGACCAGCAGGGTCTGCAGCGCCTGGCCGCACGGCCGCGGCCGGCCCCAACGCGCCTTGATGTATTTGGCGAAGGCGGTGACATGGCGAGCCTCCTCGCGCGTCTGGTTGGCGGCGTATTCCTGCGCGCCCTGGTCCTTGAGCACATGGCACAGTGAGGCCGAAAGATTCAGCGCGCCCTGCTCGCCATGCAGGATCGACGAGAATTGCCACAGGGTCATCTCATTGATGAACCGCGTGCGCTCGCGCGGGTCCTTCAGGTGATTTGAGACATAATCGGTATTCAGCGACATGATCATGTCGTCGGGCACCAGGGATTGGGTCTCCATGTCCCACGGCGTGTCGAAGTCGATGTATTTCTTGTCGAGCGGATCCCAGAAGTGGTCATGGGTGGCGCTGATGATCTTGTCGAAGGCGGTCGACCGCGCGCCGTATCGATCCAGCTCCAGCATCGACTCGAAATCGTCGGGCGCCACCGCCTCGTAGCTGATGTCCTTGGTGATGTTGGCGAGGGTCATTTAAGGTCGCTTCCGGCGGCTGAGCGTTTCAAGTGATCACTGTCAACCTAAGATCGTCGGAAACGCAAATCAAAACACCCTGTCTCTCTTCCCCCTCTATCTGAGGGAAGAGGATCGGCGCGGCTTCGCGCCGAAACGAAGGGGGTCTTTCAGCGCCACGCCAGGAGACCCCCTTCGCCGGCTTCGCCGGTACTTCCCCCAGGTAGAGGGGGAAGAAAGCTTTCTACCCCTCTTCCGCCCAGGCCTTGATCAGCTGGTGGGCGATGGCCATGGCGCCGGGGGCTTTGGCGTCGGCCAGCTGGCCGGCGATCAGGGCGCGGGCCTGATCACGGGTGAACCAGCGCACCTCGTCCAGTTCGGTCTGGTCGGGCGAGGCGTCCTCGTTTTCGACCTCGGCTATGAGGCCGATCATCAGCGAGGAGGGATAGGGCCAGGGCTGGGTCGAGTGGTAGCGGACCGATAGGGTGCGAAGGGCCGCCTCCTCGGAGAGTTCGCGCGCACAGGCCTCCTCGATGGATTCGCCGGGCTCCAGGAACCCGGCAAGGGCCGAATACATCAGCTTGGGCCACGCCGCCTGCCGGCCTAGCAGGCATTTTTCGCCCTTCACCGGCAGCATGATCACCACCGGATCGGTGCGCGGGAAGTGCTCGATCCGGCAGGACGGGCAGACCCGCTTCCAGCCGCCGTCGATGACGTCACTCGGCTCGCCGCAGGCCGCGCAATGGCGATGGCGCCGACGCCACTCGAACATCGATTTGGCGGTGGCCAGCATGGCGGCGTCGGCGGGCGGGAGCGCCAGGGCGATGGCGCGCAGATCCTCGAACCGGCCAAGCCCCTGCAGGGGCCCGTCGGCGGGGTCCGCCGCGCCCTCGAGATCGAGGGCGAACACGGCGGCCTCTTTCCATAGACCCAGAAACAACAGCCGTTCAGCCCCCGCGGATAGTTCGCCGGCCATCGCCGCCTGAAGGTAGGCGATCTGCACGGCGCCATCCTTGCCGGTCTCGACCAGCGGCTTGCCGTTCCAAAGCGCGATGGCCAGCGACTCCGGATCGGCCAGCTTTTCGGCCAGCCACGCCGCGTCGCCCCGCCGTTCGCTGGCGCGGTCCAGCGGATTGCCGGCGAACGTGTTGGTGAAGGCGGTGAGGGGCATGGCGGTGAGGTCTTACGGCGTCTTTGGCCTCTCGTCATGCCCGCGCTTGCGCGCTCCCCTGGGCCACGCGATATAGGAAGCGGAGATCGGCGATGGGCGGAGGCCTCGCCAACCCGGTCAGGTCCGGAAGGAAGCAGCCGTAACGAGATTTCTCTCCGGGTCGTCTGCCGGTCTCCACCTTTTCTCAAAGACCCTTGTGCATGGCTGACCAGGATCTCACGCCGCAATCGGAAGCGCCGGCGATTGACGAGGCGACAAGCGAGCTTTTCGCGCCGCCGCCATCGTCTTCGCCCCCCGCGCCCTACACGGTGCTGGCCCGAAAATACCGGCCAAAGAGCTTCGACGACCTGATTGGTCAGGAAGCCATGGTCCGCACGCTGAAAAACGCCTTCGCCAGCGGACGCATCGCCCATGCCTTCATGCTCACCGGGGTTCGCGGCGTCGGCAAGACGACCACGGCCCGGCTGCTGGCGAGGGCGCTCAACTATCAGAGCGAAACGGTCGACCAGCCCAGCGTCATCGACCTCGCGATCGAGGGCGTCCATTGCCGCGCGATCACCGAGGGCCGGCACCTGGATGTGCTCGAGCTCGACGCCGCCAGCCATACCGGCGTCGACCGCATGCGCGATCTTCTCGACGGGGTTCGCTACGCACCCGTCGAGGGGCGTTACAAGATCTACATCATCGACGAAGTGCATATGCTGAGCCCAAGCGCGTTCAACGCCTTGCTCAAGACCCTCGAAGAGCCGCCACCGCACGCGACGTTCATCTTCGCCACCACCGAAATTCGCAAGGTGCCGGTGACCATCCTCTCGCGCTGCCAGCGTTTCGACCTGCGTCGCGTCGAGCCCGACGTGATCATCGGCAATCTGGCCGCCATCGCCGCGGCCGAGGGCGCGCGGATCGAGCCCGAGGCCCTGACTCTGATCGCGCACGCGGCTGAAGGATCGGTGCGCGACGCACAGTCCCTGCTCGACCAGGCGATGGTCCAGGTCGAGGCCGGCCAGAGTGTCGTGGCGGGGATGGTCCGCGACATGCTGGGGCTGGCCGACCGCGCTTCGACCATCGGCATCTTCGAGCATGTGGTCCGCGGCGACGCCCGCTCCGGGATCGAGGCTTTCCGGTCCCTCTACGGCTTTGGGGCCGACCCGACGACGGTGATGAACGACCTCCTGGAGCATTGCCATGGGGCGTCCATCGCCAAGGCGCTCGGGCCCGATGTGCTGATCCTGCCCAGCGACCAGGCCGCGCGACTGGCCGCGGTCGGCGCGGCGCTTTCGGCCGGCAGTCTGGCTCGGATCTGGCAGATGCTGCTCAAGGCGCATGAGGAGGTGCGCCAGGCCGCGGCGCCGGCCGCCGGTGTCGAGATGGCCCTCATCCGCCTGGCCTATGTCGCCGACCTTCCCGGACCCGAGGAGGCGCTGAGGGCGCTGCAAGGCGAGGGTCCGGCGCCCGATGGCGGCGCGCGATCTTCCGCAAGCGGCGGCGGGGCCGTCACGGCCCGCGCGCCCAAGGCGCGCGCGGAGAGCCGCGCGGCGCCGCAGGCGGGGGTCGCGCCCCGGTCGTTCGAGGAGGTCGTGCGCCTGATCGACAGCCGGCGGGATGTCGCCCTTTTGCTGGACGTCGAAAAGTACGTCAGGCCGATCAGCTTTCGCTCGGGGGCCATCGTCTTCGAGCCAGCCCCGGGGGCGCCGGCGAATCTGTCGACGCGGCTGGCGTCGCGGCTCAAGGAATGGACCGGCCTGCCGTGGCTGGTGGCCTCGGAAGGCGGCGGAGGGGCCGAGACCCTGCTTGACCGGCATAAACGCGAGCGCGCCGCCGAGATGGTCGAGGTGCTGGCCGAACCGTTCGTGCAGGCGGTGATGAGCACCTTTCCCGGGGCTGAGATCATCGAGGTCCGCCGGATGGCCGAAGCGCAGGCTGGAGAGAACCCCGAAATGGACCAAGAAGAGGATTGAGCAGCCGTGAAGGACCTGGAATCGTTGATGAAGCAGGCGCAGGCCATGCAGGAAAAGCTGCAGACGGCCCAGGCGCGGCTGGCGGAAACGTCGGTCGAGGGCTCCGCGGGCGGGGGCCTGGTTCATGTGACGCTGAAGGGAGCGGGCGACCTGGCGGCGGTGACGATCGACGACAGCCTGCTGGTTCCGGGCGAAGGCGATATCCTCGCCGACCTGATCGTCGCGGCGCACGCCGTCGCGCGGCGCAAGCTGGAGGCCAACCAGGCGCGGATGATGCGCGACGTCGCCGGTCCCCTGGCTGGAATGCCCGGCATGCCGAAGTTCTGATGGCCGCATCCGCGGGTCCGGAGATCGAGCGGCTGATCGCGCTCCTGGCCAAGCTGCCGGGGCTGGGTCCGAGGTCGGCGCGGCGCGCGACCCTGATGCTGCTCAAGCGGCGCGAACAGCTCCTGGCGCCGCTCAGCCACGCCCTGGCCGATGCCGCCGCCAAGGTTCGGACCTGCCAGGCATGCGGCGCGCTCGATACCCGCGACCCGTGTTCGATCTGCGCCGATGCCGGACGCGACCGCGCCTTGCTGTGCGTCGTCGAGGAAGTCGGCGCGCTGTGGGCGATGGAAAGGGCGGCCGCGTTTCGTGGACGCTACCATGTGCTAGGCGGGCTGTTGTCGGCTCTGGACGGGGTCGGACCCGAGGCTTTGCGGGTCACCGCCCTGGCCGAGCGCGCCGCCAGCGACGGCGTGCGCGAGGTGATCCTCGCCCTGCCGGCCACGGTCGACGGCCAGACCACCGCCCATTATCTCGCCGACCGCCTGGCTGGGACTGGCGTCGCCATCACCATGCTGGCCCGCGGCCTGCCGGTGGGCGGAGAACTCGACTGGCTCGACGACGGCACCATCATCCAGGCCATGCGCGCCCGGCGCCCGGCCTGAGCTTGGGCCGAGCGGCGACTCCTGATACGAACGGAGCATGAACGCGCCCGTCGCCTGGTTTGTGGCCACGATGATCTGCGGCCTTGCGGCCGTTGGCGCGGCGATGTGGGCGATGGCCGAGCGCGCGCGCGCGGCGCGCGCCGAACTGAAAGCGGACCTGCTGGCCGCGCAGACCGCCGCGGGCCATGAGACGATCAAGGCCCAGGCGGCGCTTACCGCCAACGCCGTCGCCGCCGAACTGGTGACGCGCGCGGCCGACACCTTCAAGGCTCAGGACGCTCACGCCCGGACTAGACTGGAGGCGCAGCTCAAGCCGGTGGCTGACACCCTGGCCAAGTTCGAGGCCCAGGTTTCCGCCGCCGAGGTGGCCAGGGCGCAGGAGACAGGCGGGCTCAAGGCCCAGATCGAACAGCTGCTGGCCGCGTCGACAGCGACCCAGGAGGAGGCCCGCAAGCTTTCGGCCGCGCTGCGGCGCGGCGCCGGCGTCCAGGGTCGCTGGGGCGAGCAGATGCTGCTCAATACGCTCGAAATGGCCGGCCTGAGAGCCAAGACCGATTTCGAGGAGCAGTTTACCGTCCAGGGCGACGGCGGCGCGTTGCGCCCCGACGTCGTCGTCCGCCTTCCCGGGGCGGGCATGTTCGTCATCGACGCCAAGTGTTCGCTCAACGCCTTTCTCGAGGCCCAGGACGCGCCCGACGAGGTGCTGCGCGAGGCCGGATACGTTCGCCATGCGGCCAGTGTTCGCACCCACATGCATGCGCTGGCGGCGAAGGCCTATTGGGCCCAGTTCGAACGCTCCCCCGACTTCGTGGTCATGTTCGTGCCGGGCGAAGCCTTCCTGGCCGCCGCGGCCGAACGCCTGCCCAACCTGTTCACCGAAGCCATGGAGCGGCGCGTGATCGTGGTCACGCCCTCCAGCCTGTTCGCGCTTTGCAAGGCCGTGGCCTATGGGTGGCGGGTCGAGGAGCAGACCCTCAACGCCAAGGAGATCGCCGTCCTCGGGCGCGACCTCTACAAGCGCTTGTCGGTGATGGGCGATCACCTTGCCGGCGTCGGTGCCTCGCTGGGGACGGCCGTCAAACGCTACAACGAATTCGTCGGCTCCCTCGAAAGCCAGGTGCTGACCCAGGCGCGAAAGTTCGAGGACCTCAAGGTCGATCACCAGGGCAAGGACCTGCCGGTGATCGTCCCCGTCGACAGCGCGGTTCGTCCCCTGGTCAAGCTCGCGGCGCCCCCGGCGCAGGGCAGACCCGTCTTGACCGAGTTGGAATCGGCGCCTACCTCCGCAGCATGACCGTGCGCCGCATCCTGACCGTCGATGGCGACCTGGCCGTGCTCAAGCAGGTCTCAAACCCCGTCGAGGGCGTCGACGACGCGCTGCGGGCGCTGATGGATGACATGCTGGAGACCATGTACGACGCGCCGGGCATCGGGCTGGCGGCGATCCAGATCGGGGTCGCCAAGCGCGTGCTGGTGATGGATCTGTCGCGCGGCGAGGGCGAGCCCGAGCCCCGCCATTTCGTCAATCCCGAGATCCTGTGGGCGTCGAAGGAGACCCTGCCGTACGAGGAAGGGTGCCTGTCGGTGCCGGAAATCTATGACGAGGTCGAACGCCCGGCCAAGGTCCGACTGCGTTATCTGAACTATCAGGGCGAGCGGGTAGAGGAGGAGGCCGAGGGCATCTTCGCGGTCTGCATTCAGCATGAGATCGATCACCTCGATGGAGTGCTGTTCATCGATCACCTGTCACGTCTCAAGCGCGCCAGGGCGGTAAGCAAGGTGAAGAAGGCCGCCCGTCTGGCGGCCTGAACCGTGCGGCGGGGTTTCGGCCGCCGATCGCTGCGCCTAAAGCCTTACGGTCATGCGCCTCGCCTTTCTGGGAACCCCCGATTTCGCCGTGCCGACGCTGGCCGCGCTGATCGATGCGGGGCACGAGATCGTTCGCGTCTATTCGCAGCCGCCCGCGGCGCGGGGGAGGGGCCACGCGGTGCGCCCCTCGGCGGTTCACGCCTATGCCCTTGACCGGGGCCTGGAGGTCGCGACGCCCGTTTCCATGAGAGCCGGGGGCGAGATCGCGGCCTTTCGCGTCCTTGGCGCCGACGCGGCGGTCGTCGTCGCCTTTGGCCAGATCCTGGCGCCCGAAGTGCTGGAGGCGCCGCGCCTTGGCTGTTTCAATCTGCACGCCTCGCTGCTGCCCCGGTGGCGGGGCGCCGCGCCGATCGCCCGGGCGATCATGGCCGGTGACAGCGAAACCGGCGCCTGCGTCATGCGCATGAGCGAGGGCCTCGATGAAGGACCGGTGCTGGACTGCGCCCGCCTGCCGATCGGCGCCCTCGATACCGCCGGGATCCTGCACGACGCCCTGGCGAGCCTTGGCGCACGGTTGATGGCGGACTGCCTGGCCGACGTGTCGCGCGGCGCCGCGATCGAGACATCCCAGCCGACGCAAGGCGCGACCTACGCGAGGAAGCTCAAGGCCGTTGATACTCGCATCGTCTGGGAACGGCCGGCCGCGATGGTCGATCGCCAGATTCGTGGGCTGTCGCCGTTTCCCGGCGCCTGGTTCGCGGTTTCCTCGCCGCGCGGGCCGGTCCGTGTCAGGGCGCTGTTGTCTTGCGTCGAAGACGCCAACGGCGCGGCTGGGACGGTGCTCGACGACCGTCTTCTGATCGCCTGCGGAACCGGCGCCGTGCGCATTCTGCGCGGTCAGCGCGAGGGCCGCGGCGTCCAGGACGGCGAGGCGTTGGTGCGCGGCTTCGCCGTGCCGGCGGGCTCGCGGCTTACCTGATGCCGCGTTACCGGCTGACGGTCGAATACGACGGCGGCCCGTTCAGCGGCTTCCAGGCGCAGGCCAACGGCTCGACGGTGCAAGGGGCCATTGAGGGCGCTGTGACGGCTTTCTGCGGCGAGACGGCGCGGATCCATGCCGCGGGACGCACCGATTCGGGCGTCCACGCCACTGGCCAGACGATCCACGTCGATCTGGCCAGACCGTGGGGGGCGCGGACGGTGATGAATGCGCTCAACGCCCACCTCGCGCCGCTGCCGATCAGCATACTGGCCGCCACCGTCGTGGGAGACGACTTTCATGCGCGATTTTCAGCCAGCGGACGGCAATATGTGTATCGGATCCTCAACCGCGCCGGTCCGCCCGCCCTGGAGCGGGGTCACGTGTGGCCGATCAGCCGACCGCTCGATATCGAGACCATGGGCGAAGCCTCGGCGCATCTGGTCGGCCGGCACGACTTCACCACCTTCCGCGATGCGGCCTGCCAGGCGGCGTCGCCGGTGAAGACCCTCGACGAGGCCCGGGTTTGGCGTCAGGGCGAGGAAGTGCGGCTAGCCTTCACCGCCCGCTCCTTTCTCCACCGCCAGGTGCGTTCGATGGTCGGCTCCCTGGTCCAGGTTGGCCTCGGGCGATGGTCGCCAGACGAACTCACCGCCGCGCTGGAGGCCCGTAATCGCGCCGTCTGCGGGCCGGTCGCGCCGGCCGCGGGTCTCTGTCTCACCGCCGTCGTCTATGGCGATGAGGCGGCGAAATACTCGTCGATCACCCGTTCGTAGACCGCCGCCAAGGCCTGGATCTGCGCCGTGGGCGCGCTTTCGTCGACCGCGTGCATGCTGGCGCCGACGAGGCCGAACTCGACCACCTCGCACATCGCGCGGATGAAACGGGCGTCGGAGGTTCCGCCCGTGGTCGAGAGTTCAGGCTCGACGCCGGTCACCGCCCGCACGGCGCTTGAAACGAGGGCGGTGAACGCGCCGGGCGGCGTCACGAACGCCTCGCCGCCGATGGCGCTGGTCAATTCGACCCGCCCGCCGAAACCCTCCGCCGCGGACCTTGCCGCGTCATCCAGCCAGGCGCCGAGCGTCGCCCCGGTGTGGGCGGGATTGAAGCGGATGTTGAGCGCCGCCGTCGCCCGCGCGGGGATCACATTGCCGGCGGTGTTGCCGACATCGACGGTAGTGACTTCGAGGTTGGATCTCGGAAAGCCCGGGTATCCCTCGTCAAGCACCCTGGCCTGGAGCGCGGCCAACAGGCGGATCAGGACCGGGACCGGATTGGCCGCGCGGTGGGGATAGGCGACATGGCCCTGGACGCCATGGACGGTGATTTTCGCGCTGATGCTGCCGCGCCTGCCGTTCTTGATCATGTCCCCGAACACGGCGTACGAGGTCGGCTCGCCGACGAGGCAGTGATCGATGGTCTCACCCTCCTGGATGAGAGCCGCGACCACGGCCTTGGTCCCGTGTTCGGCCACGCCCTCCTCGTCGCCGGTGATCAGCAGCGATATCGAGCCTTTCGGCTTGCCGCGCGAAAGCGCCCCGGCGGCCGCGCAGATGAAGGCGGCGACGGCGCTCTTCATGTCCACCGCGCCGCGACCGTGGACTATCCCGTCGGCCAGGTCGCCGTCGAAGGGGCCGCGTGACCATGCCGCCGCGTCGCCGACCGGCACGACGTCGGTGTGTCCGGCGAAACAGAGGTTAGGCCGCGCCTCGCCGATCCGCGCATAGAGATTCTCGATCTGGCCGAACCGCATGCGTCGGCAGGTGAATCCCAGCTCGGTCAGCGCGCCCTCGACGATATCCATGGCCCCGGCGTCGGCGGGGGTCACCGACGGGCGCCGGATCAGCGCCTGGGTCAGGGCGACAGGGTCATTGAGGCTGGCAATTTCCATCGCCGCTCCTCTAGTCTGGCGCCCATCCCGTGGCAATTTCCTGGAAGGTCAATGAAGAAGATCGATCTGGACGCCGTTCCCACACGTAGCGGCTCTGGCTATCCGCCACCGTACAATGCGCCGGTGATGGCGCGCAGCCGCAAGCGCCTCGGCCAGGCCGCCGGGCTGACCGAATTCGGGGTCAATCTGCTGACCCTGCCGCCGGGCGCCTGGTCAAGCCAACGCCATTGGCACAGTCACGAGGACGAGTTCATCTTCGTCGTCGAGGGCCAGGTGACACTGGTCACCGACGCCGGTGAGGAAATCCTGAGCGCCGGAGACAGCGCCGGCTTCAAGGCCGGCGACCCGGATGCGCATCACCTGGTCAATCGCTCGGAGCGCGATTCGGTTGTCCTGGAGGTCGGAAACAACGACGGGGACCGGGACCGCTGCGTCTATTCCGACGCCGACATGATCGCCGAGCCCGGCGAAGACCACTTTCGCCGTCGCACCGGGGAGCCCTATCCAAAGGTCGCGCGATGACAAACGCCGGGCGCCTGTTTAGGCGATTGACCGGCTTTCGTCCGCTCACCCCCGCGAAGGCGGGGCTTTGCGCGCGGGGGCCAAGGCCCTAAACCGCTTTCGCCTTGCCCACACTTCCGAAAACATCCATCCTCAGTCTGCCGCCGTGGTCGCAGAGCCTGCTGTTGGCTCTGGCCAGTGCGGCTCTTGCCGGGGCCATGCTGGCCGGCGGCTCGTCGCAACAGGCGATGATCTCCACCGCCGTGGATGACCTGCTCAGCCTTCCCTTGCTGGGTTTCGCCCTGTGGCTCGGCATTCGTCATGGCCTCGGTAAGGCGCTCTGGCCGGCGGCGATTCTCGCCGCGGGGCTTGCGATCGGCGCGGCCCAGCTGATCAGCCTGCCCGTCGACGTGTGGCGCACCCTGCCGGGACGCGGCGCGGCCCTGGCGGACATCCTCGCCGCGGGTCCTGCGCCGCGTTTTCTCGCCGCCAGCCTCGATCGGGGCGGTACGGCGCGCGCCCTCGCCTCGCTGACGCCGGCTATCGCCATCTTCCTGGGGGTCGCCATGCTCGCGCGCGAGGGCCGGCGGCGGCTGATCTGGCTGATCCTTTGTTTGGGCGTGCTCGGCGCGCTCGTCGGCATCGCCCAGGCGACGGGGGTGATGTCGAGCTTCTATACCGTGACCAATCCGGGCTTCGCCGTCGGCTTCTTCGCCAATCGCAACCATTTCGCCGCCCTGATGTACGTCCTTTTGCCGATGGCCGCGGCGATGGCGGCGGCCGACCGCTCCGCCGGGGGAGAGGGGCACGGGCAATGGCGCAGGGCCGCCGTCCTGGCCGCCGCCGGGATGGGGGCCGTCTATCTGTTGGCCCTGGCGGCCTGCGGCTCGCGCGCCGGGCTGGCCCTGGGCGTCGTAGCCTTGATCGGCAGCTGGGCCATCCTCGCGCCACGGGGGGGCGGAGCCGATCAAGCCGCGGGCTGGGCGCCTGGGCTGGTCATCCTCGCCGCCATCGCCGTCTTCGCGCTCCTGCAGTTCACGCGCGTCGGCCTGCTCGCCGGCGGGAAATCCCTGCCCCTCGACGAGGGCCGCGCCGCGATCACCGCGACCACGCTGCATGCCGCCGCCCGCTACGCGCCGCTGGGAACGGGCCTTGGCGCCTTCGTCCCGGTCTATGAGGCCGCGGAGCCGGTCTCTACCCTGACCGGCGATTACATCAACCATGCCCATGACGATTGGGCCGAGCTGTGGCTCGAAGGCGGTGTGGCGATGGCGGCGGTGACCGGGGCATTCCTGACCTGGTTCGCAATCGCCGCGCGCCGGGCCTGGGGTTCCGCCATGGGGAGGATAGGCGGCTCCTTCGCGCGGGCCGGGGCCATCGTAGTCGGCCTGCTCATGGTGCACTCGACCGTCGACTACCCGCTGCGCACAGGCGCGATGTCGGCACTGTTTGCGCTGGCCTGCGCCCTCATGGTCCCGCCCCACCTCGACTCGCGGTACCGTGGCCCACCGCTGACCACTGGCGAGAACCCGAACTGATGTGGATCTACTGGGCGCTGTTCTGCGTCCCGGCCGTTGCGAGCTTTTCGCCGTGGCGCCTAGCCCCACGCTCGCGACTGTTCATGGTCGCGATCGCGGCGCTCACTTTAATCCTGATCATCGGCCTACGCGACCACATCGGCATAGATTGGGCTAATTATGAGGATAAATTCCATGATTACCAAGTGCAGTCGCTTTTCCAGATTCTTCTTGGACCGGAACCTGGATTTGGCTTGATCAATTGGATTAGCGCCCAGTTCGGCTGGGGTGTCTATGGCGTCAATTTCTTTTCCGCAGTCATCCTAATTACAGGTCTGACATTTTTTCTAATTCGACAACCAAATATCTGGCGCTGCCTCGCGCTGGCTGCGCCGATATTGTTAGTGCAAATGGGGATGAATCTAATCAGACAGGCGTGCGCGATAGGATTTATCTGTCTCGCATTGAATGCCTTCGTCGATCGTCGTCTGTATAGATACATTTTGTTTTCCGTTCTAGCGTTTACATTCCATCAGACGGCGATCGTGTTTGTTCCCCTCGCAATTATGATTCGGCATAGTCGAACGCTCATATTTCCCATAATAGTACCTTTAGCGGGAGTAGTGTTAGTAATATTTCTGTTTAGAGGTGTAGAATTTTACCGTGACACATATATTCTTCAGGATTTGGGAGGCGCCGCTGGCGGATTTCCCCGAATAGCGCTTAATTTAATTGCGCTCGCGGTATTCGCGGCATTCAGAAATTATTGGGCGAAGGAATACGGAGAATATCGGATATTTGCGATTTTGTCTATAATAATTCTATCCGTTACGCCACTTTTTGTTTTCGCTCAAGTCGCGGTAGACCGATTGGAATACTATTTTATTCCAGTGCAAATTGCTGTGATATCTAGAACCGCCGGAGTTCTTCCTCCTCGCATTGCTGTGCCATTCAAGCTAGTAATGTTCGCCATTTATGCAGCAGTAATGGGAGCGTGGTTCCATTTTTCCTGGATCGCTCAGTTGAATTGGCTACCATATCGGTCTCTAGTATTCTAGTATGATATCTAGGCGGTTTTGGTTGATCGGTCATTTTATGCGCGCGATGACCTCCGCACAACTTCTGCATGAGCGCTAATGACCTTTGCGTAGAGTTCAGTGGTTGCACGTAGGATGATCGGGTCGGCGAAACATTCCAACGCCCGCGCCCTTGCCGCCTGGCCGAGCGAATGCGCAAGCCTCCGATCGTCGTCCAGCCGGGCGATGGCGGCCGCAAGCGCGCTCCAATCTTCAATCGGGATCAACAACCCCGTCTTTTCGTGCGCCACCACGTCGCGACAGCCGGGCGCGTCGGTGGTGATGAGTGCTTTGCCGCAGGCAGCCGCCTCGATTAGGCTTCTGGGAAGGCCTTCACCATAGCGGCTAGGTAGCACAACCACATCGACCTCGGCGTAAAGCGGGGCCGTCTCCTCCACATGGCCCAGCCAACGCAGCGGGCCCGCCATGTTCCAACTGGCGACGATTTCGGAAGGAATTGACGCCGGGTTGCCGGGATCTGGGTCGCCGGCGAGCATGAACTCGATATCCCGGCCCTCCGTCTTCAAAGCCTCGGCGGCCCGCGCGTATTCGCCGATGCCTTTATCCCACAAAAGCCTCGAGGCCAGCAAAACGCGTAACGGCCCCGGCCGCCGCGCGCCCGCCCTCGGCGTAAACCGCGTGCAATCGACGCCGGAGCCTGGAATCAGATGAGTGCACTCGGCCCTGGCAAGGCCATTGTCGACGAAGAACCGCAGGTCGGTCTCGTTCTGGACGATCAGGCTTGCGCGCCGTCCGCCCAGGGCGAACCGCAAAATCCATTTCAGCGGATTCCTCAATAGCCTCGCCCGCGCGTCCCTGCTGACGAACACGTAGCCCAGGCCGGCAACCGAACTGACCCGCGCGGCCACTCCCGCCAGCCTCGCGGCCACCGCGCCATAGACCGCGCATTTGATCGTAAAGCCGTGGACCAGCGCCGGCGCCTCACGTCGGAACAGGCGCGCCAGCCTGCATACCACGGCAATTTCGACCAGCGGATTGAGGCTGCGCCGCTCCATGGCGATCGGCAACCAGCGATAGCCCAATGCGCGCAGCCGCGGGCCATACTTCCCTGGCGGAGAAATCAGCAGGACGTCATAGCCTGCCTCGACCAAGGCGCGCGCCAGCGAGAGCCGAAAATTGTAGAGGTACCAGTCGGTGTTGGCAAAGAGCACGACCTTGTACTTCGGTGGGACCGCCACGATTTTTCCCATCTATCACTCGCGAAACGATGTACAATAACGATATTGCAGTCCACTTCGGCCACCGTCATCCGTAGATGTCTCTAGATGATACTAGATCCTGGCCCCTCGGGCCCTCTTTCAAACCATAGAGGCGTGGACGGACTGCGATCCGAAAATCTGGATGGCGCTACCGTCCGCGACTTCGGCAGAGAGTGGCTACGTTTCGACCAGAGCGGCATTTCCCCGGAAGAGCTTGCGGTCAGGTTCGCCGAGTATTTTTCAATCTTCCCGTGGGAGGATTTGCCCGCTAACGCCGTGGGATTGGACGCTGGTTGCGGCAGCGGCCGCTGGGCCATCGCTGTCGCGCCCCGGGTGGGCCGTCTGCATTGCATCGACGCCAGTGAAGAAGCTTTGGGAGTCGCCCGACGTCGCCTTGAAGGCATGGCCAACGTCGTTTTCCACGCTGCCTCAATTGAGGTCATGCCTATTTCTGACGAAACCATGGATTTTGGCTACAGCCTCGGCGTGTTGCACCACCTCCCGGATCCCGAAGCTGGATTGGCTGCGTGTGTCAGTAAATTGAAACGCGGCGCGCCGATGTTGGTTTATATCTACTACGCTTTCGATAACCGTCCCCGATGGTTCCATATACTGTGGCACGCAAGCGACGTCTTGAGGCGGCTGATTTCGAGAATGCCCTTCCCGGCGAAATCGTTGCTTGCGGATATTATCTCGGCTCTCATCTACTGGCCCCTCGCGAAGGCGGCGTATAGATTTGAGGCGTGGGGTGCAAAGGTCGATGCCTGGCCTTTGAGTTACTACAGAACGAAGAGCTATTACACAATGCGGACTGACTCCCTTGACCGCTTCGGCACGCGCCTCGAGCATCGGATGACCCGGCCTCAGATCGAGACGATGATGGCGAACGCCGGCCTTGGAGATATCCGCTTTTCTGAGGCCTCGCCTTTCTGGTGCGCGGTCGGTCGCAAACTCTAAAGCCGACCATTGGGTCGCGCGCTATCTCGGGGCGACGGAGACGGTCATGCGGTCGAACAGTGCCGGCGCCTGGCTGCTGTCCTCGCTCAGAGAACTCAGCCGTCTTAGTTCAAGCCATTGCCCGGCGCAGGCGCCGGGCGGGGCCGTGAACGCCGTCGCAAATCCCGACCAGCGATCCGTGGCCGATACCGGACCTGTCTGGCCAATCACCTGCCCCGTGTCGGCGCAACGCATGGACCAGGCAAAGCCGGCGCTCCGCGGAAACGCCGCGCCGGGAATGCGCGTCTGGCCGCTCAAGCTATAGCTTCCGGGCGCAAGGACCATTAGCTCGGCGACCAGGGGCGCGTCACCGCTGCTGTCGGTGGGAACGGCGCGCAGGCCCGCGCCGTCGGCGCCGGCCGCCAGTGAGACCACGCCGGCCGCATCGGAAGCGATCATCCAGTTGAACGGCGCCTCACTTCCGCCGGTTCGAAACCGGCCGTTGTAGACCGCCGATCGCGGCGCGCCGCGGGCGGCCGGGGATAGGCTGCGCCAGTCGTCGATCGCGCGACCGTAATCCTTAGCGGCGATTTCGCCGCGCAGCAGGCCGGCGACCTCCGCATCCGTGGGCGGGTGGGGGGTTGCCCGCAGCGCCGTCAGGACGGTGGCGACCGCTTCCAGTCCGTCCGGCTTGGCGGCCAGCGCTGCGAGAAGCTCGTCGCGCCAGGGCGGATCGGTGGCCATCAGGGCGCTGAGCGGCGCCAGAGCGCCGGGCTGGCGCAGGGCCTGCGCGATCACCGGTGGCAGGGCGGCGGCCAGGCTGCCCGGCGAAAGGCGCAGGATCACATTGAGCACCGCCCACGCGGCCGCGTAGTCGGCCCGCTCGAGCGCGCTGGCGAAGCCGTAGGCCTCGGCCGGCAGTTCCCGGCGAGACAGCCGCCGGGCGATGGCGAACATCGTGTCGGCGCGCGCCCGATCCCCACCGAGCAGGGCGACGACGCCCAGATCGCTATAGGACCATGCCTCGACCGGCGCCTCGCGCACCGCTCCTTGCAGGCGCGCCGCAGCCTTGGCGAGCGCCGGCGGCCGACGCCGGATGTCGGCTTCGGCGGCCGATAGCAGCGCCTCGACATTGGCGGGATCGATGGCCAAGACTGCTTCTGGAGCCGAACTGGCGAGCTGGTCGGCGACCGCGGTGCGAACGATCCACCAGCCCAGTGCGCAGAGAGCCGCGGCGACGACAGCCGCCGCCAGCAGGTCGCCGATACGCCCAGCTTGCCGCCGACCGGGCTGGCCACCCGCCAGGCTACCAATCGGTGGGTCAGCGGGCGGCGGGATTCTAACCCGTCTCCTGGAGATCGACCAGTTTGGGCTTGGTCTCGGCGGCCTTGTAGCGGTAGTCGGTGTCAGCGTAGCCGTAGCCATACCCATAGCCGTATCCATAGCCATAGCTGTAGCCTGAGGTCTTGGCGTCGAACTTGGTCATGATCGCGCCGATGATCCGACCGCGACCGATGCCCAGCCGCTGTAGGGCGGCGTTGACAAAACCGAGCCGCGTCTGCCCGGCCTCGATGACCAGCATGGTCCCCACCGCGACGCTGGAGAGCAGCGTTGAATCGGCCAGGCCCATCACCGGCGGCCCATCGATCAGCACCAGATCGAAATTGGCCTGCGCCTCGGCAAGCAGCGCCCGCAAGCGCACGCCCGCCAGCAGTTCGGTCGGATTGGGCGGGAGAGGCCCGCTGGGGATCAGCCAAAGATTGGCGATGGAGGTCTGCTTGGCCACCTCGGTGAACCTGGCGCCGCCGGCAAGGCAGTTGCTGAGGCCGGGGGCGCTATCGCCGCCCAGCAGGCGGTGCAGGGAGGGGTTGCGCAGGTCGGCGTCGATAGCCAGCACCCGCATCCCCAGCTGTGCGAAGCACCGAGCCAGGGCCACCACGGTGGTCGACTTGCCTTCGCCCGGTCGGCTGCTGGTGATCAGCAGGCTGCTAGGCACCCCGTCGCCGGTGGCAAACTGCAGGGCGGTGCGGATCGAATAGTAGGCCTCGGAAAAAGCCGAACGCAGATCGGCCAGGGCCGAGGCGGGTGTGGCGCCCCGCTCCAGAGCCGGCGTCGCGCCCAGCAACGGCAGGCCGAGGCGCTGCTCGATCTCCTGGGGCACCTTAAGGCTCTCGTCGACGTGCTCGAGCGCGAAAGCCGCCACGCCACCGACCAGCAGACCCAGCAGCGTGGCCAGCCCAAGGCTCAGCGGCCAGTTGGGCTGGTACGGCAGGCCAGGCGCCAGGGCCCGATCGATCACCGAGATGTTGTTGGTGCCGACGCCGCCAGCGATGCCGACCTCCTTGTAGCTTTGCAGCAGACCGTCATAGAGCGACTTGTTGGTGTCGACCTCGCGCTGCAGGGTGTCGTACTCGATACTGCGCGAGCGCAGGTCGAGCGACCCCGACTTGGCCTGCCCCAGCTGGCCCGAAAGCATCTGTTCGAGGTGTGCGGCAGCGATATACTGCGACTGCAGGGACGCCTTCACGTCGTTGACCTGGGCATTGATCTGGCGATCCGTTTCGTCGATCTGGGCCTTGATCTGCTGCATCTTCGGATAGTCGGCGTTGTAGGTCTGCAGGCCTTCCTGATATTGCGAATTCAGCCTTCCCTTGTCCGCCTGAAGCTGCTGAATGGCGGTGTTGCTCTCCACCTGGGGCAGCCCTAGCCCCGACGAATTTCTCGCCTGTTCCCAAAGCGCCTGCGCCTTGATCCGGTCAGCCTTGGCTGTATCGACGGCGGTGTTGAGCGACTCCAGGGTGCCGTTGCTCAGGGGCTTGCCTTCATCGACATTGATGATCTGCTGGGCCTGGGCATAGGCGACCAGCCGCCGCTCCGAATCCTCGAGCTTGTTGCGGATGTCCTGAAGCTTGTTGTCCAAAAACATTCTGGCGTAATTGGAGGCGTCGAATCGGCGGTCGAGATTGGACTGGATGAACTGGTCGGCGAAAGCGTTGGCGATGTTTGCCGCCAGCACCCGATCGGGACCGGAAAACGAAATCTTGAACACGTGAGATCCGCGCACCACCTCGGCGTGGAGGCCGCGGACGGCCAGTCTGGTGGCCTGCATCTCGCGCTGGTCGGGTGACGCGGTCGCCGCTCCCGGCGCCTGCGCTCGGTTTACATGCGCCAGATGCAACAGTTGGCCGATCGGCGAGGCCGAGCGGCGGCTGAGAAAATCGTTGTTGTTGGCCAGGCCCAGGACGCGAACGACGCGCTGGGCCAGGGCGCGGCTCTCCAGCAGCTGCAGCTGGGTCGAAAAGAACGAGACCTCGTCGCCCTGCGCGCCAGTGGTGTCTTCGGTGTCCTTGGTCTGCACGATTTTGGCCGCCTCCCGCTCCACCTGTACCGTGGCCGAGGCGCGATAGAGCGGCGTGCTGAGCAGGGTGAAGGCCAGGCCGAGGCCGAGGAAGACCAGGACGCAGGCGGCGATCGTCCAGCGCCGCTTGACCATCATCCGCCAGTAGTCGAGCAGGTTGATCTCGATGGGCGCGGCGCCCTGGCCGGAGCCGCGCGAGCCGTCGAGGCGCGCGGGGGACTCGCCGCCCATCGGCGCCAGGGCCAGCCGCCCCGATGTCGCGCCGCCGACGCTGAGTGGAAGTTCGCGGTCGCTCATCTAAGGCCGCGGCACCAGGGTAAACAGCGGCACCGCTTGCAACACATTGTGGAAGAGGGCCTTGGCCCCCGATGTGTTGACCTCGACCAGATCGTTTCCATAAAGCGTCGGATCGGGCTGATTTCCCTTGCGCACGGCGTTGAGATCGAAGCCGGCGGCCAGGCGCTGTCCGTTGACCGTGCGGAAGATCGCGATCCGGGTCAGTTTCGCGTTCTGGGTCGTCCCGTGGGCCAGCGCCAGGGCCTGCAGCAAGGTGGTCTTGCCCTCAATGGGATAGATGCCCGGCTGGTTGACCTCTCCCTCCACGGTGACCCTCTGGCTGGAATATTCCTTCACGAACACCGAGACCTCTGGGGCCTTGACGTATTTCTTCAGACGCTCGGCGATCGCCTGCTGCAATTCCATGGCCGTGTCGCCGTTCACCGCCATCGTGCCGACTAGGGGCAGGGAGATCTGGCCGGCGCCGGACACACGCACCGTGCCCACTTCCTGCGTGATCTCGGGAACCTGCGGAACAGTGATTTCCAGCACGTCCAACGGGCCGATCCGGTAATCGGCATCGGCGGCCACTTGTTGGACGGCCGGCTGCGGCGGCAGACTGGCGGCAAGCTTGGCATCCTTATCGGCGCCGCCCGTCGCGCACGCGCTCAGCGCAACCGCCAAGGCGGCCACGGTGGCCGCGCTGACCGCGTTCCCCGGACGCGCTCGCGCGGCAATACTAAGCAAACGCATCTTCGTCATACTCAAAACGCCAGGGCGAGGTGGGCCTCAGGCTTGCCGCGCCCACTCTAGCTGCCCGGTAGCGGCGCGATCAAGGCGCAGCATGTCGGGATGGATCAGCCGTCTGGGCTTCGCGCCCGATTGCCGATACGATGAGCGAAGGGGGGTGAACTTAAGATTTGAGGACATTGCTTTGAACAAGGCCGAATTGGACGCCTTGAACCAGACCTTCGCAGACGTCGAAAAGGCCTTCAACAATCTCAACGCGCGCCTCCAGGCGACCATGGCCTTCGCGGCCAGCCTGCCCGGCGCCGAGCGGGTGACGGATGCCGACATCACCTCCCGGCTGGCGGTGACCGCCATGGCCCCGGTGCTCGATGGCGGCCACGCCGCGCCCGAAGATTTCGTCGGCGAAGCCTCCCGGCAACTGGGCAGGATGGCGAGCGAACCGGGGGCGAGGAAAGAGCCAAAGACCCGCACCGGGCCTTAGGCAGGCGCACGGGGGACATAGACGAGACGATGCGCTCATTCCTTTTGGCGATATTCATGCTGGGGCTGGCGGCCATCATCGTGGGCGGCATTGCCGTGTCGTGGCTGGCGTCGCGCCGGCGGCGCAGCCAGAATCGAGCCGCCAGCGTCCGCGCCGCGGCGGCCAAGTTTCGCGCCAGGCACGGTGAGAAGGCTCAGGCGGCCCTGCAGAAGCGCCTCAGCCAGGGCCGGCTTAGTCCCAGGGGCCGGCGCTTTTACAAACTAGTCGCCGGCGAACTGCGGCGCGCGTCTGCGGGCGACGATCCTTTGAGCGGGCGCGGTAAAGCCCTATAGAGACCGCCTGGCTCGCACGCGGGGCTGGCGGAGAACTCTTGGTTTGTGCGGCATCGTCGGCCTGCTGTCCCATCGTTTGGACCAAGCCGCGCGGCCGTTGCTGAACGCAATGGCCACCGCCCTGACCCATCGCGGCCCGGACGGCCAGGGGGAATTCGTCGACCTCGAGGCCGGGATCGCGCTGGGTCACCGCCGGTTGAAGATCATCGACATCAGCAGCGCCGGCGACCAGCCGATGGCGTCGGCCGATGGGCGGTTCGTGATCACCTTCAACGGCGAGATATTCAACTTTGTCGACTTGCGCCGCCGGCTCGACAGCGAACGCGCCATCCCCTGGCGCGGACATTCCGACACCGAGGTGCTGGTGGAGGCGATCGCCGCCTGGGGACTGGACGCCGCCCTGCAGGCGATCGAGGGTCAGTTCGCCTTTGGCCTGTGGGACCGCTCGGCCAGGGCGCTGACCCTGGCCCGTGACCGGTTCGGCGAAAAGCCGCTCTATTACGGCCGCTTGGGCCGCACCTTCGTCTTCGCCTCCGAACTGGCCGCCTTTCGTCCGCATCCCGATTTCAGCGGCGAGATGAACACCGACGTGCTGCCCGCCTATGTTCGCTATGGCTACATCCCGCATCCGTGGTCGATCTATCGCCAGGTCGCCAAACTGCCGCAGGGCGCTACGGTGCGGCTGAGCGCGGCCGACCTGGCCGGCGACATGCCGCAGCCGCGAGCGTTCTGGTCGCTTCAGGAGGCCCTTGACCACGGCCGGGACCATCCCTTTGGGGGATCCGAAGACGACGCCGTAGAAGCCCTGGATGCTCTGCTGCGCCAGACCGTCGGCCTGCGCATGGTCGCCGATGTGCCGCTGGGCAGCCTGCTCTCAGGCGGCATCGACTCCTCCCTGGTCACCGCGCTGATGCAGAGCCAGTCGCCGCGGCCGGTCAAGAGCTTCACCATCGGCAGTGCCGATCGCTCGCTCGACGAGGCCGACCATGCCAGGGCCATCGCCAAGCATCTGGGAACAGACCACACCGAACTCTATGTCGGGCCTGATCAGGCCCTGGCCGTCATTCCCAAGCTGGCGGCGATGTACGGCGAGCCGTTCGCCGACTCTTCGCAGATTCCAACCGCCCTGGTCTCGGCCCTGGCGCGTGAACACGTCACCGTGGGCGTGGCAGGCGATGGCGGCGATGAACTGTTTGGCGGTTACAACCGCTACATGCTGGGGGGGGCCTGGCGACGGGTGTCGATGATTCCCCGCCCGGCCCGCGCGGCGCTGGGGGCCTGCGTACAGGCAATCAGTCCGCGCGCGTGGTCTGGGCTGGCCGCCCTGGTCCCGTTCACGCCGGCCGCGCTTGGCGGGGGCCGCGGCGGCGACAAGCTGCACAAGTGGGCGGCCAAGCTCGACGCCCGCGACGACGGCGATTTCCTCGATCGCCTGCTGTCGGGCTGGGACAATCCGGCGGCCATCCTGCAGGCGCCCCGGGGAACGGGACTGCTGAACAGCGATATCCGCCTGCCCCCCGCCGCGAGTTTCAGCCAGCGCGCGATGGGCTTCGATACCGAGAACTATTTACCCGACGACATACTGGTCAAGGTCGACCGCGCCTCGATGGCCTCCAGCCTGGAGGTGCGCGCGCCGTTTCTCGATCGCCAGGTGCTGAA
>Ga0208849_1000924_pt1 | contig 23562 bp, 24 predicted proteins | sample NGESurdeep072012_10_FD_184470 | JGI IMG/M metagenome (GOLD analysis project Ga0208849, IMG submission 184470) | Arctic peat soil microbial communities from Barrow, Alaska - NGEE Surface sample 53-3 deep-072012 (SPAdes) | ecosystem: Environmental > Terrestrial > Soil > Wetlands > Peat ... | reverse complement strand
CGCAATTGGGCATAGCCATCCCGGTCGGCAAGGACTCGTTATCGATGCGTACCGAATGGCAGCAGGCCGGGACCAGCCGCTCGGTCACCGCCCCGGTGTCGTTGATCGTGTCGGCTTTCGCGCCGGTGCTGAATGTACGCCGCACCTGGACACCAGTGCTGCAAATGGATCGCGGAGCCAGCGTGCTATTGCTGGTCGATCTCGGTTGCGGCCGCAACCGCCTCGGCCTGAGCGCGCTGGCCCAGGTCTATAACAAGGTTGGCGGCGTGCCGGCCGATGCCGATGCGCAGCTGCTGCGCGGCTTTGCCGCGGCGATGATTGAATTGCACAAGCGCGAGCTGGTGCTCGCCTACCACGACCGTTCCGACGGCGGCTTGCTGACGACGCTGCTGGAGATGGCTTTCGCCGGCCACTGCGGCCTGGAGGTCGCGCTCACAGCAGCTGGCGGCTCGGCGGTCGCGCAGTTGTTCGCCGAAGAGCCGGGTGCCGTGCTTCAGCTCCGGCACGAGCACCAGGCGGCGGTGTCCGACTGCCTGGCAGCGCATGGCCTGGCCCACTGCCTGCGCTCGATCGGCGCCCCCAGCTCGAACATGCGCGTTCGTATCCGCATCGGCGAGCTGCTACTCGACGAATCCTGGAGTGAACTCAGGCGCGCCTGGTCGGCGACCTCGTTCCATATGCGGCGGCTGCGCGATGATCCGCAGTGCGCGCAGGAGGAGTTTGCCGCAGTGTGCGATGAGGCCGATCCGGGGTTATCCCAGCAATTGAGCTTCGATGCAGAGCAGGATATTGCCGCACCGCTGATCGCCACTGGTGCGCGCCCGCGCGTAGCGGTGCTGCGCGAACAGGGCGTCAACAGTCATTTCGAGATGGCCGCGGCGCTCGATCGTGCCGGCTTCGAGGCGCACGACGTGCACATGTCGGATCTGCTCGGCGGTGCGCGCAGCCTGGCCGGCTTTTCCGGAATGGTTGCCTGCGGCGGCTTTTCCTACGGCGATGTGCTCGGGGCCGGCCGCGGCTGGGCGCGTTCGATCCTGTTTCACGAGCGTACCCGGCGCGAATTCGAACGCTACTTCGAGCGCAGCGATTGTTTCTCGCTCGGCGTATGCAACGGCTGCCAGATGTTTGCGGTGCTCAAGGAACTGATTCCGGGCGCGCAGCACTGGCCGCAATTTCTGCGCAATCGCAGCGAGCAGTTCGAGGCGCGCCTGAGCCTGGTCGAGATCCTCGATTCGCCCTCGGTATTGCTTGCGGGAATGCAGGGCTCACGCTTGCCGGTGGCGGTGGCTCACGGCGAAGGCCGGCCGCAATTCGCGCGCGAACAGGATCTGCAGCATTGTCTGGATGCCCGGCTGCTGGCGTTTCGATACATCGACAACCGCGGCCAGCCGGCACACAGCTATCCCGCGAACCCGAACGGTGCCGTGCAGGCGCTGGCGGCCCTGACCACGCCCGACGGACGCGTGACTGTCACCATGCCGCATCCGGAGCGGGTATTTCGCACGGTGCAGAACTCATGGCATCCACAGGGTGCCGGCGAGGACAGTGGCTGGATGCGGCTGTTCCGCAACGCGCGCGCGTGGCTGGGCTAGCCGCCGCTGGCGCTATTGCTGAGCGTGTGGGCAGGAGCGGCGATCCGGCGCACGACCATGGCCTGCTGCAGGCGTGCCTTGCGTACGTAGCTCTGGTAGAGCAGATCCTTGATGACTTCCAGCAGCAGCCCGGCCTGATCGTCGTCCAGCAGCGGCAGGCTCGGAGCGGCATCAGCGTCGGTATCGAACAGCACGCGCTTGATGGCGGTGTAAACGCTGCCGTCGATTTGCGCCATGTCACGCACGTCGCTCAGTTCATCGAACACGCGCAGCTTGCCGGCCTCACCCAGGTCGGCGAACACCGACTGCATGGTGCGCCGGCACATGCTGGCGAAGGCGTTGAACAGGCCATGCGAGTAGCACAGCAGCGTTTCGCGAAATAGCACCTCTATGTCCTGCGGCAGGTAGGTGAAGTTGAATTTCTCGCCGGGCCGCTCGACCTCGCTGAAGTGCGAGGACAATTCGATGCGCTCGGCACTGTAGCCACGCACATTGAAGCGCAGGAAAATCGGGGCATTGCAGGCATCGCAGCGATACACCGTGCCGATCTGCTTGGGCCGGCTGGCGCTCAGTTCAGAAAAACGCGGCAGCGCCTGTGGCGTGATGTGGGCCAGCACCGAGCAATGCGGGCAGGTCAGTGCGAGGCTGGCGGCCTGCTCATTGTGCAGTCGATCGTGGCTGTCGAGGTAAACGGACATGGATCAAGAGTGTAGCCGAGTGGCGACACATCGGCATTGACTAGCCGTTCATTGGCCGCGCATTGACATAATCAGCCTTTAGCGCGTGAGCTTGCGGTACTTGAGGCGGTGCGGCTGCGCCGCATCTTCGCCGCGCCGCCGGCGCAGATCCTCGACATAGTCCTGGTAGTTGCCCTCGAACCAGACCACCTCTGAATTGCCCTCGAAGGCCAGGATGTGCGTGGCGATCCGATCGAGGAACCAGCGGTCGTGCGAGATCACCACTGCACAACCAGGAAAATTCAGCAGCGCGTCTTCGAGTGCGCGCAGGGTTTCGATGTCGAGATCGTTGGTGGGCTCATCGAGCAGCAGCACGTTGCCACCGGTGCGCAGCACCTTGGCCAGATGGACGCGATTGCGCTCACCGCCCGAGAGCTCGCCGATCAACTGCTGTTGCTGTGTGCCCTTGAAATTGAAGCGCCCGACGTAACCGCGCGAAGGGGTCTCGTAGTTGTCGACCTTGATGATGTCCAGGCCGCCGGAGATTTCTTCCCACACGGTTTTCTTGTCGTCCAGCGTCTGGCGCGATTGATCGACATAGGCGAGCTTCACCGTCGGGCCAATGCGGATGGCGCCGCCGTCGGGCTGTTCGGCACCGGTGAGCATGCGAAACAAGGTGGTTTTGCCGGCACCGTTGGGTCCGATGATGCCGGCGATGCAGCCGGGCGGCATATTGAAGTTCAGATTGTCCATCAACAGCCGATCGCCGAATCCCTTCGCCAGGCCCTTCACCTCGATGACCAGCTCGCCCAGGCGCGGCCCGGGCGGGATGTAGATCTCGTTGGTTTCGTTGCGTTCCTGGAATTCCTTGGAAGCCATTTCGTCGTAGCGCGCAATTCGCGCCTTGCTCTTGGCATGGCGTGCCTTGGGATTGGTGCGCACCCATTCGAGCTCGCGCGCCAGGGTTTTGCGCAGCGCATCCTGGGTGCGCTCTTCCAGTGCCAGGCGTTTCTCCTTCTGCTCCAGCCAGGAGGAATAATTGCCCTGCCACGGAATGCCGTGACCGCGATCGAGTTCGAGAATCCATTTTGCGACGTTGTCGAGAAAGTAACGGTCGTGAGTCACCGCAACCACGGTGCTGGGGTATTCCTCGAGATAGCGTTCGAGCCACGCCACCGATTCGGCATCCAGATGATTGGTGGGCTCGTCCAGCAGCAGCATGTCCGGCTGCGACAGCAATAGCCGGCACAGCGCCACGCGGCGTTTCTCGCCGCCCGAGAGCTGCGCGATTTTAGCCTCCCAGGCGGGCAGGCGCAGCGCGTCAGCGGCGATCTCGAGCTTGCGTTCGAGTTCCCAGCCGCCGGCCGCATCGATCGCATCCTGCAGCTTGGCTTGCTCCTCGAGCAGCTTGTTCATCTTCAGATCGTCCATCGGCTCGCCGAACAGATCGCTGATGTGGTTGAAACGCTCGAGCAGTGCAAAGGTGCCGCCGACGCCCTCCATGACGACGCTGCGAACATCCTGCTCCGGGTTGAGCTCCGGCTCCTGCGGCAGAAAACCGACGCGGATACCCGGCTGCGGGCGCGCTTCACCGTCGATGTTCGGGTCCATGCCCGCCATGATTCGCAGCAGCGAGGACTTGCCCGATCCGTTCAGGCCGAGTACCCCGATTTTGGCCCCGGGGAAGAACGACAGGCTGATATCGCGCAGGATGGTGCGCTTGGGCGGCACCACCTTGGACACGCGATTCATGGTGAAGATGTATTGCGCCATGGAAGGTGCGACCGGGCTGCAGCAAGGGGGCGCGCATTATCCATGAACGCGCCGGTGCGGTGCTAGCCTCGTATGTTATCTTTGCCTCGGTAGTGTCCGGAAGGCGCAAGCCCAAAGAGACGCGTTGAACGCCAGAAATGCCGAGGTTGCTGTCGTGCTGGGCGAGCGGCTCGCCCGATATGGTTTTGGTGATGGGCATCCGTTCGGCCCCGACCGGCACGGCGCCTTCCTGCGCGAATTCCAGCAACGCGGTCTGGACGCGAAAGTACGGGTGCTCGAGCCGCGCGACGCGCTGAACGCCGAGCTCGAGCTGTTTCATACTCCCGAGCACATTCGCTTCGTAATGGAGCGCTCGCAGGCCGGAAATGGCTGGCTGGACGGCGGCGACACGCCCGCTTTTCGTGGTGTGTTCGAGGCCGCGTCCTGCGTAGTGGGAGCGAGCCTTACGGCCACCGAGTGGATCCTTGGGGGCGCGCGCCGGCGCGCGTTCGTGCCGATCGGCGGCCTGCATCACGCCTCGCGTCAGCGGGCCGCGGGATTCTGCGTGTTCAACGATTGCGGCGTGGTCATCGAGCATCTGCGGCGCGACCACGGCATGGCACGCGTCGCCTATGTCGACATCGACGCGCACCATGGCGATGGCGTGTACTACGCCTTCGAACACGACCCGGGAGTCATCTTCGCCGACCTGCACGAGAGCGGGCGCAGCCTGTATCCGGGCACCGGCGATGATACCGAGATCGGCAGCGGCGCCGCTGCCGGCACCAAGCTCAACGTGCCGTTGCCGGCCGGAGCCGGCGATGCCGAGTTCGCGACGGTATGGCCGCAGATGCTGGCGCACATCGCGCGCTTCGAGCCGCAGTTCTGCATCCTGCAATGCGGCGCCGACAGCATTGCCGGCGATCCGATCACCCACCTGCAGCTCTCCAGTGCCTGCCATGCACGCGCGGCGACCGATCTGTGCACGCTGGCCGATGCCATGGGGCACGGCCATGTATTGGCATTGGGCGGCGGCGGCTACGATCGCGGCAATCTCGCGCGCACCTGGAGCGACGTCGTGCAGGCGCTGGTGGACTCCTGACCGGTAACGCCTGAGATGGCGCGATCGGGTACAATTCCGCGCGTTTCCCCTCACTGACTCCCGACGAAAGGCGCCCGCCGCATGTTTTCGAGCCGAATGCACATCAAGGATTTTGACCCCGAGCTGCAGCGGGCTCTCGATGGCGAGCGCCAGCGCCAGGAAGATCACATCGAGCTGATCGCGTCGGAGAACTACGCCAGTCCGCGGGTGCTGGAGGCCCAGGGCTCGGTGCTCACCAACAAGTACGCCGAAGGCTATCCCGGCAAGCGCTATTACGGCGGCTGCGAATTCGTCGATATCGCCGAGCAGCTGGCAATCGATCGCGCAAAGCAATTGTTCAATGCCGACTACGTCAATGTGCAGCCGCACTCGGGTTCGCAGGCGAATGCGGCCGTATACCTGGCGCTGCTGTCGCCCGGTGATCCGATACTGGGCATGAGCCTGGATCACGGCGGCCATCTGACCCACGGCGCCAAGGTCAATTTCTCCGGCAAGCTGTTCCAGGCGCACCAGTACGGCGTGCATCCGGAAAGCGGCCTGGTCAATTACGAGCAGATCGAGTCGCTGGCGCGCGAGCATCGTCCGAAGATGATCGTCGCCGGTTTCTCCGCCTATTCGCGCGTGCTCGACTGGGCACGCTTTCGCGCCATCGCCGATTCCGTGGGGGCGTATCTGTTCGTCGACATGGCACACGTGGCGGGACTGGTGGCCACCGGCCACTATCCGAGCCCCTTGCCGTTTGCCGATGTGGTGACCACCACTACCCACAAGACCCTGCGCGGGCCACGCGGCGGCCTGATTCTCGCGCGCGCCAACGATGCCATCACCAAGAAATTCAGTTCGCTGGTGTTTCCGGGCACGCAGGGCGGGCCGCTGATGCACGTGATCGCCGCCAAGGCGGTGGCGCTGCTCGAGGCGCTGCAGCCGGATTTCAAAGTCTACCAGGCCCAGGTGCTCGCCAATGCGCGCGCCATGGCGGCGGCGCTCGCGGCGCGCGGCTTCAATATCGTCTCGGGGGGCACCGACAATCACCTGTTCCTGCTCAGCCTGGTGGGCCGGGACATCACCGGCAAGGATGCCGATGCGGCCCTGGGCCGCGCCCATATCACGGTCAACAAGAACGCCGTGCCGAATGATCCCCGGCCGCCCATGGTCACGAGCGGCCTGCGCCTGGGCACGCCGGCGTCGACCACACGCGGCTTTCGCGAGCCGGAAATACGCCAGGTGGCGCAGTGGATCGCCGAGGTGCTGGAAGCCGGCGGCGCCGACCATGTGGTGGCGCGGGTGCGCGATCAGGTGACCACGCTGTGCCGGCGTTTTCCGGTATACGGCGACTGAGCGCGCCCCGGGGCAGTCGGTGCATTGTCCCTTCTGCGGCCATATCGAGACCAAGGTGACCGATTCGCGCCTGGCCGGAGATGGCCGTCAAATCCGCCGGCGGCGGGAATGCCTGAGCTGCGGCGAACGCTTCACGACCTTCGAGACCGCTGAATTGCTGATGCCGCGCGTGGTCAAGAGCGACGGCAGCCGCGAGCCGTTTGATGAACACAAGCTCTCGAGCGGCATGACCAAGGCGCTGGAGAAAAGGCCGGTCAGTTCCGAGGCGATCGAACAGGCGGTGGGCCGTGTCTGCCACAAGCTGCGTGTGCTCGGGGAGCGTGAGGTGCCGGCGCGCGCGGTGGGCGAGCTGGTCATGGAGGAATTGCGCCACATGGATGAGGTCGCGTACGTGCGTTTTGCCTCCGTGTATCGGAGCTTTCAGGACGTGGAGGCTTTTCGCGACGAGATCGAGCGGCTGCGCCATCACCGCCGGCGGCGCGACAACAAGGCCGAGCAGGATCAGTTGCCATTGCTGCCATCGGCCGACGCCGGCACGCGTAAGCCGAAATGACCATGATCCGCGGACTGCTGGATCGAATCGTGCTGCTGCTCGGCGTGGTGATCGCCGGTTGCGTGCCGAGTTTCATCGCCCAATACCGGCAGCGTGCCAGCGGCCGCCTGGAGCAGGTGCTCGCGGATCTGGTGCCGTTCCAGCAGATTGCCGATCACGAGCACGGCGGCAGTCTGGCGGACCTGGTGCGCTATCACCTGCAGAGCAGCGATCCGACCTTTCACCGCGAGGGCGCCGCTTTACAGTCGATGCTCGATTCCGCCGAGCGCCTGCGTGAGCTGCTGCACGGGCTGGACACCGACCTGTTTCACCAGGGAGTGTATCTGCTCGCGCACGCGGATCTCGGTCTGGCGCGCTCGACCTGGAGCCTGTACCAGCCCGGATTCGCCCTGACCGTGCAGAGCATCGCGTTCGCGCTGATCGTCGGAGTGCTGCTGTGGCTGCTGTTTCTGGGGCTATGGCACGGTGTGGCACGGTTGCTGCGGCCCGCCCAGGGCGACACTGTGCCGCAGCGGCGCCCGTGACTGTGTTTGAGAGCCATGCCCCGACATCTCTTTGAACGCCATTACGTCAACCGCATCGGCTGGCTGCGTGCGGCCGTGCTGGGGGCCAACGACGGCATCATCTCACTCGCAAGTCTGCTGACCGGCGTGGCGGCGACGCATGCTTCTGGCCGGCAGATGCTGCAGGTCGCGGTGGCCGGTCTGGTCGCCGGCGCCATGTCCATGGCCGCCGGCGAGTACGTCTCGGTCAGTTCGCAGGCGGACAGTGTACGCTCGGACCTTGAGCGCGAACGACGCGAGCTGGAAGCTGATGAGGTGGCCGAGCGTGCCGAACTGGCCGGCATCTACGTGCAGCGCGGACTCAAGCCGGCGCTGGCGCGCGAAGTGGCTGTGCAGTTGATGGCGCACGATGCGCTCGGTGCGCACGCGCGCGATGAATTGGGACTTTCAAGCACGCAACGTGCGCGGCCCATCCAGGCGTCGGTGACCTCCGCGGCCAGCTTCGTCACCGGCGCGGCGTGGCCCTTGCTGCTGCTGTTGCTGGCGCCGGCCAGCAGCACCGTGCCCGTGATCATCGCCGGTTCTTTGCTGTCCTTGTCCATACTGGGTGCGCTGGCGGCGCGGGCCGGAGGCGCCGGGATGCTCAAGGGAGCATTGCGGGTGAGCTTGTGGAGCGCGCTGGCGATGGCATTGACCCTGGCCATCGGCTCGGCATTCGGTCGGCTGCCATGAGCGGCCGCGCCGAGCGCGGCTCAGGCGCACGCACGGTCGCGCGCAAGCTGGCACTGCAGGCGTTGTACCGCTGGCAGCTCAACCTGTGCCCGTGGCAGGACCTGGTGCAGGAATTCGCCGATGATCCCGACATGCCACGCGCCGATGGCGAGTATTTTCGCGCCTTGCTCGAGGGGATCTGCGCCGGGCGCGAGGCGCTCGATGGCGAACTCGCGCCATTGCTCGATCGCAAGCCGGCGGAACTCGATCCGGTCGAGCACGCCTTGCTGCTCATCGGCAGCTATGAGCTGCAATTCCGTCCTGACGTCCCGTATCGCGTAGTGATCAACGAAGCGGTGGGGCTGGCGCGCCGCTTCGGTGCCACCGACGGCCACAAGTTCGTCAACGGCGTACTGGATCGCGCGGCGCGCCTGTGGCGAGCGCCAGAGCACTGAACGGCGCGGCCGTGGAATCGCAGCTGATTGAGCGTTTCTTTTGCGGGCTCGGCGCCACCCGCACCGACGTAGTGCTCGGTATCGGCGATGACGCCGCACTGGTGCGCGTGCCGGAGAACACCGAGCTGGTGCTCACCACCGATGTACTGGTGGAAGGGGTACATTTTCTGCCCGGCGCGCCCGCGCGCTCGCTGGGTCATCGGGCGCTGGCGGTGAACCTGAGCGACATCGCCGCCATGGGAGCGACCCCCACCTGGGCGTTGCTGGCGTTGAATCTGCCGCAGGCGGATGAAGACTGGCTGCAATTGTTCGCAGCAGGCTTCGGCGCACTGGCGCTGCGTCATGAGGTGGCGCTGGTTGGCGGTAATCTGAGCCGTGGTCCGCTGTCGATCGCGGTGCAGCTGGCCGGCGTGGTGCCGCGCGGGACGGCGCTGCGCCGCAACGGCGCGCATAGCGGCGAGGCACTGTTTGTCAGCGGCAGCCCGGGCGATGCGGCCGCGGGACTCAAGCATCTGCGTGGGCAATTAATGGCTACGGCGCAGGCGGGCGCCTGTCTGCAGCAGCGTTTTGAGTTTCCGGAGCCGCGGCTGGCGCTGGGCGTGGGCCTGCGCGGACTGGCGAGCGCCTGCATCGATGTGTCGGACGGGCTGTATGCGGACGCGCAGCGTCTGCTGCTCGCATCGGGCTGCGGCGCCAGCATCGACATCGAGCAGCTGCCGGTTTCCTGGGCGCTGCGCGCGGCGCTCGGCGAGTCGGCCTGGCAGCAGGTGCTGGACGGCGCCGAGGACTACGAGTTGTGCTTCAGCGCCCCTCAGGCCCATGCGGCCAGGATCGAGGCGCTGGCCGCGCGCACCGGCACCGCGGTGAGCTGCATCGGCACGCTCATGGCCGGCGCCGGCATCGAGCTAAAATCAAATAATACGGTGATGCAGTTCTCGCCTTTGGGCTTCGAGCACTTTCGCGATTGAACCTTCCTCGCCCGCGTGTCGCGGCTACGGCCGATCCGCGAGGCGGATCACAGCTAGAGTGCGCCGGCCACGCTTATTCTGGAGTTCAATCTCCGGAGTCATCGAGTCGATGGCATCTTCCGCACCGAACACGGCAAACGCTCGCAATATTCCGGAACGCATCGGCAAGTACTTCATTATCAATGAAGTCGGCCGCGGCAGTACCGGTACCGTGTATTTATCGCACGATCCGTACTATGGCCGTGACGTCGCCATCAAGGTCTACAACATTGATGCCGGCGGCGACGACGAGCATGCCCGCATCGCGCGCAAGATGTTCCTGTCAGAAGCGCACATGGTCGGGATGCTGCAGCACCCGAATATCCTGCCGATCTTCGATGCCGGCGAAGAAGGCGGCCATTGCTACATCGTTACCGAGCACGTGCACGGCGCGCGCACACTGGCGGCGTATTGCCGCCCCGACAATCTGCTGCGCCTCGATGACGTGGTCGAGATTATGTTCAAGTGCGCGAAGGCGTTGCACTACGCGCACACGCGCGGCGTCATCCATCGCGACATCAAGCCCTCGAACATCATGCTCACGACCGACAGCGACGTGCGCATCATCGATTTCGGCATTGCACTCGTGGCCGGCTCGGAGATCTCGCGCATCGAGGGCATTGCCGGTTCGCCCAGCTACATGTCACCCGAGCAGGTGCAGAGCCTGGACCTGACCAATCGCTCGGATCTGTATTCGCTGGGCGCCGTCATGTACGAGCTGCTCACGGGGGTGCGGCCGTTCCGGGCCGGCAACCTGGCCAAGCTATTGCATCAGATCGTCTATGCGACGCCGGTGCCGATTCACACCCTGCGCGCCGACGTGCCGGAAGAGATCGAGAACGTAGTGGCGGTGGCAATGCAGAAGGAGCCGGAACGCCGCTACGCCACCGGGCTGGACTTCGCCGCCGAACTCACGCGCGTGCACCAGAAGCTGCGCCAGAAGTATTCGCGCATGGACCAGCAGGAGCAGTTCGGGCTGCTGCGGCGACTGAAGTTCTTTCACGATTTCTCGCACGCCGAAATCTGGGAGGTCATGCGTGCGAGCCACTGGCAGGACTATGCCAGCGGCGATGAGATCGTGAAGGAAGGCGAGATGGACGATCGCTTCTACATTCTCGTGTCGGGCAACTGCGCGGTCGAGCGTCATGGCCAGTCGATCGGCATCCTCTCCACCGGCGAATGCTTCGGCGAGACCAGTTACGTGCAGGGCGCCAAGCGCACGGCCACCATCCGTGCCGCCGACTCCGTGACCGTGCTCAAGGTCAGCTCAACGCTGCTCGAGCAGGTCTCCGCTTCCTGTCAGCTGCGCTTCAACCGCGTGTTCCTGCGCGCCCTGATCGGCCGACTCCAGGGCCCGGACGTCCGTGCGGGCTCGGAGACGCGCCTGCCTTAGTGCTCGTGCTCCGGATTGCCACTGTGCTCCGGATTGCCGCGGTGCTCCGCACTGCTGTGCGTCTGGGCCGCGTGCTCAGGCGGCCCCTTATGCTCTTCCTTGGGCCCCGGTGCGGGGCCATGGCTGGTGGGGGCGGCTGGGCCGGCACCGCCGCCAGGAGGCAAGGGTCTGAAGGTATGCGCACCGGGCTGGGCCACCGTGTGCTCGGCAACGCCTGGCGTCGGGCCCGGGTGCGGCGCGACAGTTTGCGTCCGGTGTGCAGGGCCGACCGCCTGACCGGACTGTGACATATGGGCCTGCTCCGCCAGTCCCGGGTGTACGGGCCCGGCCCCGGCGCCTCGGGTGCCTACCACTCCGGGACCATTGAACGACGCGGCATGCGCGGTGGCGGCGATCGGCGGCGCGCCATGGTTGGTGGCGGCGCGCAACTGCGGATTGTCGCGTGCCGCCTGCTCGTGATGCATTTGATCGCCGACCGGAGGCAGATGCCTCTCATTGGCCTCGGCACGTTGCGCCGCCGACGCTTGCGCGGCGATGCCGCCGTGACCGCCATTGAAGCTGACGCGGTTGACCCTGACGTTGTTGATCACGGTGCGGTTGTACACATTGAAATGCGCGTTGCCCGGAATATTGTTGACGCTGCGGTTATAGAAGAATCTGCCACCGCGCCATTCGCCGCCCTCATAGCCCCTGCCGCCGTAACCGAAGCCATAGTTCACGCCGCCGTAGAAACCGACATGCGGGCCCCAGTAGCCGCCGTGCCATAGATAAACGCCGTCGGCCCAGCCCCAATAACCAGGGGTCCAGAGGTAGCCCGGTTCTGGCGCCTGCACCCAGGTCCCCGGCACCCAGTAGTAATCGCCATCACCCCAGGCCCAATAGCCCGGCGCCCAGAGATAGTCCGGACCGGGTACCGGCGGCTGCTCATACACGGGCAGCTCGGGCGGCGCGATATTGACCGACACCCCGATATCCACGGCGGCACTTGCGGCGCTGCTCAACAGCAGCCCCGGGAGCAGCGATAAAGCGGTAAGTACCAGGATTCGTTGGATACGCATGGAGACCCCTTTGGCCGCGGTACGCAGCCTTACCGGATAGAACGGCTGCGATGAGCAGCCGTTGACCTGATGTTGTTGCGCCGCGAAAGCGGCGCCTAACCGTTCAGCGCTGCCGCACCTTGCTCAACAGGCGCAGTATTTCCATATACAGCCACACGAGCGTGACCAGCAGACCGAAGGCACCGTACCACTCCATGAAGCGCGGCGCACCCTGCGCCACGCCTGATTGGATTAAATCGAAATCCAGCACCAGATTCAGCGCCGCGATGCCGACGATTATCAGTGACAGTCCGATACTCAGGGCACTGGAGTTGTACATGAACGGCGTCGCGACATGGAACAGGTTCAGCACCATCGTTACGAGGTAGAGCAGAAAGATCGCGCCGGTGGCGCCCACCACGATCGCCCGGAAACGCTGCGTCACGTGGATCAGTCCGGTCGAAAAGGCGACCAGCAACGCTGCCAGCACGGCGAAGGTCAGGGCCGTGGCCTGAATCGCGATGCCCGGATATTTCTTCTCCAGCACTGCTGAAATGCCGCCGATGACCAGTCCTTCGAGTGCCGCGTAGGGCACGGCCAGATAAGGCGCGGTCATGGGGCGGAAGCTGATGATCAGAGCCAGCACCAGCCCGCCGATCGCCCCGACCACCACCGGCAGGAACACCACGGCCGGATTACCGGTGGCCAGGTACTGCGACCAGGGCCAGAGCGCGGCGCCCATCAATACGATCAGCAACAGGAATGATTTATGAATCGTTCCCTGCAACGTCATGCGCTCGCTCGCGAGCGCGGGCCGCGGCAGCCCGGCGAAGGTACTGTCGTTGAGACCGGGGTTGCCGGACTTGATCTGGGTCAGCGGATTGGCCATGTTCAAAAAACTCCTTGCATCGTTCTTCAGATTCGGTCCTTCAGAGCGGCTCGGCGCTGCTTTCGGTCGGGACGCCCTCGGGGCCGCGGTCCTTGTCGCGCTCGATCAGCGCGTACGCGGAATGATTATGGATGGACTCGAAATTCTCGCTCTCGACCACGTACGCCTTCACGCGCTGGTCGCCGTTCAGCCGCATGGCGACGTCGCGCACCATGTCCTCGACGAACTTGGGATTGTCATAGGCGCGCTCGGTCACGTACTTCTCGTCCGGCCGCTTGAGAATGCCCCACAGCTCGCACGAGGATTCGCTCTCGGCGATATCGATGAGTTCCTCGATCCACATGTGCTCGCGCAGCCGCACCCTGATGCTCATGTGCGAGCGCTGGTTGTGGGCGCCGCGATCGGAAATCTTCTTCGAGCATGGGCACAGGCTGGTGACCGGCACCACGACCTTGATGCACATGCAGGTCTGGCCATGGTCGATCTCGCCGATCAACGAGGCGTGGTAGTCCATGAAGCTCTCGACGCCGGTCACCGGCGCGCGCTTCATGACGAAATAGGGAAACGACATCTCGATATGACCGGCGTCGGCATTGAGCCGCAGGGTCATTTCGCTGAGCATCTGCTGAAAAGAGTCGACCGAAATCTCACGCTCGCGATGCAGGATCTCGACGAAGCGCGACATGTGCGTGCCCTTGAAGTTATGCGGCAGGTTCACATACATGTTGAAGGTCGCGATCGTGTGCTGCTCGCCGGCGGAACGATCCTTGACCTTGACCGGATGACGAATGTCCTTGATGCCGACCCGATTGATCGGAATGCGGCGGGTGTCGGCGCGCGACTGCACGTCCTCGACCGAAACGACGTTGGCGCCCCGCGGGCTTATGACAGTGCTCATGGTATCCTCGCAGTAGCTAACTTGGTGGCGGCGCGGCTCGGCTTCAAGGCCGGAACGCCGATGCGCCAGCGATCGATTGCCGCCGCCATGCTGACACTGTCCAGCCCGGCTGCCGCCATGCACTCATCGCGGCTGCCATGTTCGGTGATTCGGTCAGGAATGCCGATGTGCAGATGTGGCAGCGTCAGGCCCTCGGCAGCCAGCGCTTCGACGCAGGCACTGCCGGCGCCGCCGGCGATGACATTGTCCTCCAGGGTCACGAATGCGACGTGGCTGCCGGCGATCTCTCGCAATAGCTGCAGGTCCAGTGGTTTGACGAACCTCATATTGACCACGGTGGCGTCAAAGCGCTCTCCAAGCCACAGCGCCGGGGCCAGCATGACGCCGAACGACAGCAGTGCGAGACCGCTATTGCCGCGGCGCCGGATTTCCGCACGACCGATCTCCAGTGCGGACATTTCACTGGCGATGGCCGTCCCCGGGCCGGTTCCGCGCGGATAGCGCACCGCCGCCGGACCGTCGAGCTGGGTGCCGGTGAAGAGCATTTGCCGGCACTCATTTTCGTCCGCCGGCGCCATCACCACCATGTTCGGCAGGCAGCGCAGGAAGCTCAAGTCATAGTTGCCGTGGTGGGTCGCGCCGTCGCTGCCGACGAAGCCGGCGCGGTCGACCGCGAACAATACCGGCAACTTTTGCAATGCCACGTCGTGAATGAGCTGATCGTAGCCGCGTTGCAGAAAGGTGGAATAAATGGCGACCACGGGCCGCAGTCCCTCGGCCGCCAGGCCCGCGGCAAAAGTCACCGCGTGCTGCTCGGCAATCGCGACGTCGAAGTAGCGCTCGGGAAAGCGGCGCGAGAACTGCATGAGTCCCGAGCCTTCGCGCATGGCCGGCGTGATGCCGATGATGCGTGGGTCGGCCTCGGCCATGTCGCACAGCCATTGGCCGAAGACCTCCGAATAGCTCGGCGTGGCCGCCTTTTCCTTGCGTATGGTGCCGCTGACGGGATCGAACGGACCGGGGCCATGCCAGGTGATCGGATCCGCCTCTGCCGGCGCGTAGCCCTTTCCCTTCTGGGTCACGACGTGCAAAAGCTGCGGACCGTGTGCGCCGCGCAGGTTGCGCAATGCGCGCAGCAATGCCTTGAGATCGTGACCGTCGATAGGACCGACGTAATTGAATCCCATTTCCATGAACAAAGTGCCCGGAAGTACCATGCCCTTGACGTGTTCTTCCGAACGGCGCGCGAGCTCGCGCATGACCGGCATCTGCCGCAGCGCTTTTTTTCCGCCTTCGCGCAATTGCCCGTACAGCCGGCCGGAAATCACGCGCGCCAGATAGTTCGACAGGGCGCCGACATTCTCGGAGATCGACATATCGTTGTCGTTGAGCACCACCAGCAGGTCGACCGGCAGGCTGCCGGCGTGATTGAGCGCCTCGAAGGCCATGCCGGCGCTCATCGCCCCATCGCCTATGATAGCCACCGCCCGGCGGCCGCTGCCCTGGCGCGCGGCGGCGATCGCCATGCCCAATGCGGCACTGATCGAGGTACTCGAATGCCCGACGCCAAAGGTATCGTAGGGGCTCTCGCTGCGTGACGGAAAAGGTGCCAGGCCGCCGCGCTGCTTGATGGTGTTGAGACGGTCACGCCTGCCGGTGAGCACCTTGTGCGGGTAGGCCTGATGACCGACGTCCCACACCAGCCGGTCTTCGGGTGTGTTGTAGACGTAATGCAGTGCCAGCGTGAGTTCAACCGTGCCCAGACCGGCAGCGAAATGGCCGCCGCGGGTACTGACGGTATGGACCAGAAACTCGCGCAGTTCTGCAGCCAACGCGGGCAGTTTGGCCTCGGGCAAGGCGCGCAGGTCCGCCGGGGACTCGATCGCACCCAGCATGGGGTACGTAGGGGTAGTCTCTGACATGCTGGTTAGCAGTTTACACGCTCAGGCGCAGGCCAGCCGCACTGCAGCGTAACGGCGCCGGGGTCACTCCGCAGCGGTGGGTTCGCCGTCCGCGAGCGGGGCGAAGTCTTCCAGCACGATGCTGTCGCCCCGCTGCAGCAGCAACTGCACTTTCTGTTGTGCGGCGCTCAGAGCGCCCTGGCAGTCGCGCGTCAGTCGCACTCCCTGCTCGAAACTGGCGAGCGCCTCGTTGAGCGGCAGCTCGCCCGACTCAAGCCGCGTCACCAGCGCTTCCAGCTGCGCAAGCGATTGCTCAAAGCCCGGCGTTATGGCCGCAGATGAAACGGGTGTTTCCGGCTTCGGTGCCATGTAATGACAGTAGCACAACCGGTTGGCTGCTCCGAGGCGTTGACGATGCCGGCTCTTCGGCATAAATTGCACGGCATTAGAATCAGTCTAAACTTTTCCCATCTCTTCAGAGGTACAGCCATGAAGCTCAACGGAACCAAGACCGAGAAGAATCTCAAGGACGCCTTCGCGGGCGAGTCGCAGGCGAATCGCCGCTACTTGTATTTCGCGGCCAAGGCGGATGTCGAAGGCTTCAATGACGTGTCGGCGGTGTTCCGTTCGACCGCCGAAGGCGAAACCGGCCATGCCCACGGCCACCTGGAGTATCTCGAGCAGGTGGGCGATCCGGCCACCGGACTGCCGATCGGCGAGACCAAGCTCAATCTCAAGGCCGCCATTGCCGGCGAGACGCACGAGTATTCGGATATGTATCCGGGCATGGCGAAGCAGGCGCGCGAGGAAGGCTTCGGGGAAATCGCCGACTGGTTCGAGACCCTGGCCAAAGCCGAGCGTTCGCACGCCAATCGCTTCCAGAAGGCGTTGGACAGCCTGTAACCGCGGCATGGCCGGCGGAACCAACCAGGGGGAGGGGGGCCGCGAGGGTAGCGTCGAGGCCCCCATCCGCCATCCGATCAACTGGCGCGATCCCGCCTTTTATGATCAGGCGGCGCTCGAGCAGGAATTGCATCGGGTGTTCGACATCTGTCACGGCTGTCGCCGCTGCTTCAGCCTGTGCCAGTCGTTTCCGACGTTGTTCGATGCCATCGACTCCGCGCCGACGATGGAACTCGACAGCGTCGACAAGGCGGTATTCGCACGGGTCGTGGAGCACTGCTATCTGTGCGACATGTGCTACATGACCAAGTGTCCGTACGTGCCGCCGCATCCCTGGAACGTTGATTTTCCGCACCTGATGCTGCGCGCCAAGGCGGTCGCGGCCAGCAAGCGCGGGTTGAAGTTTCGCGAGCGCGTGCTCAGCGCCACCGATACCGTCGGCCGAATCGCGGGCATTCCGGTGGTGTGCGAGATCGTCAATGCGGCCAATCGCAACGCCAGCGTGCGCAAGCTGCTCGACAAGACTCTGGGCGTGGATGCGCGCGCACCGTTGCCGCAATATCACTCGCTGACCGCGCGTCGTCGCCTGCAGGGCAGGCTGCGTACCGATCTGCCGGTGCGGCCGAGCCCCGAGACGCGCGGGCAGGTGGCATTGTTCGCCACCTGTTACGGCAATCGCAATGAGCCGGATCTGGTGCAGGACCTCGCGGCGGTGTTCGAACACAACGGCATCGGCGTGGTGCTGACGGCCCGGGAGCGCTGCTGCGGCATGCCCAAGCTTGAGCTTGGCGACCTGAAGTCGGTGGACGAATTCCAGCGCACCAACATCCCCGAGCTGCTCAGGCTGATCGACGCCGGTTACGACGTGGTCGCGCCCATCCCGTCATGCGTGCTCATGTTCAAGCAGGAGCTGCCGCTCATGTTCAGCGACGATGCGCAGGTCAGGCGCGTTGCCGAGCACATCTTCGATCCGTTCGAATACCTGATGTTGCGGCACAAGGCCGATCTGCTGCGCACGGATTTCAGCGGCCGGCTCGGCAAGATCAGCTATCACGTGCCCTGCCACCTGCGCGTGCAGAACATCGGCCTCAAGACGCGCGATGTGCTGCGGCTGGTGCCCGATACCACGGTCGAGGTGATCGAGCGTTGCTCGGGTCACAACGGCACCTATGCGGTCAAGAGCGAATTTCGCGATGCCTCGATGAAGATCGGGCGGCCGGTGTTCGAACGCGTGCAGAATTCCGGCGCCGATTACTATGCCAGCGACTGTCCCATGGCCGGACACCAGATCGAGAGCGGCCTGCCGGACCAACGCGCGCCGACGCATCCGCTTAAATTGCTGCGCATCGCCTACGGGATCTAGAGGTGCGCAAGCTCGCCGCCGCCGATCTGATGTCGCTGGAGCAATATGCGCGCGAGCGGCCGGCATTTCGCGCCCGCATGATCCAGTACCGCCACCAGCGCCAGCTCAGCATCGGCGAGCATTGCACCTGGAGTTTCGAGGACCGGCAGACCATCCAGTACCAGGTGCAGGAGATGCTGCGCACCGAGAGAATCTTCGAGCCCGAGGGGATTGCCGATGAGCTCGGCGTCTACAATTCCCTGGTCCCCGATGGCAGCAACCTCAAGGCGACACTGCTGATCGAGTACGTGGACCCGGCGGAGCGGGCGCAGAAGCTCACCGAGCTGCGCGGCTTCGAGCGGCGGTGCTGGATGCGCAGCGAGGGTTTTGAAACCGTGTTTGCAACCGCCGACGAAGACCTGGCACGGGAGAATGACACCAAGACCTCGGCGGTGCATTTCCTGCGTTTCGAGTTTGCAGCGCCGATGATCGCCGCGCTCAAGGCCGGCGCGGCGCTCGCTGCCGGTGTCGATCTGCCCAGCTATCGCTTCAGTGTCGAGCCATTGCCGCAGCCACTGCGCGCCACGTTACTGCAGGATTTTGATTAACAGCGCACTGTGGCTGCGCGCTTTCGCGGCGCTGCTCGACACCGCAACGTGCTTTGCCGCCCGCCTGGGCCTTTGCCGTGGCCTCGCTTGCGCCCTGGAGCGAGGAGTGCAGCGCGTGCGCTCACTGCGTATCGCCATCGCTGAGTGTCTTCAGGAAGGCGATGACGTCGTCGATCTCGGCGTCGTTCCAGATCGGCTGCGCGCCTTTGGCGAGAGTCAGCGGCAGATCGGTGACGTCGACGTTGCCGCGCCTGGCGGAGGGCAGATCGTCGAATTTCACTACCCCATTTTCCCCCGCCGGATACCACAGCTGCGGATCGGTATCGCGCTGCACGTAGAAGCGCAAAGCATCGCGCAGCGTGTGGAATCTTCCATTGTGGAAAAAAACGCGGCGCGTGGCCACGTTGCGCAAGGTCGGGGTCTTGAACATGCCGCAGTACTGCTGCTGTGCCGCCTGATCGCTGCGCAACGGACCGCACAATCCCTGATCGACGTAGCCGCGCGCGGCGTTCGCCCGTAGCTGCGGGTTTCGCGGCACGCCCAGAGCTTCGAACTGATAGTCGGTGAACAACGGATGCGAACCATCCGCCCCTTTGCGATCCGGATGGCAGCTGGCGCAATTGCCGCGCCGGGGATCATCGAACAGCGCCAGGCCGCGCAATTCCTGCGCGTCCAATGCCGCGGTCCCGGCCAGGTACGCATCGAACCTGCTGCTGTAGGGATGAAAGCTCGGGTCCTCCAGCTCAAATCGTTCTATGGCCAGCAGCGCCCGCGCATAGGCGCTGGCGGGATGCTGGAAGATGCGGCTGCCAAACACGCGGCGAAAATCCCTTGCATAGCGCGCGCGCTTGAGCTTGTCCACGACCGCCATCCTTGACGGGTTGGCCATTTCGTTGGGCGCCAGCAGTGGAAATTCCGCCTGCTCGTGCAGGCTGTTGAAGCGCCCGTCCCAGCCGAAGCCACCCACCGGCGGCTCGTCGCCTTCGAGCAGCCGCTCCGCCGGATTGGACACGAACTGCTTCGACCAAACCGGCGTGCGATTGAGCGCATAGCGCAGGGTCAGTACCGCGCGCGCGCCCTGACGATTGCCCGCCACGCCGCCCAGCTGCACCGCCAGGCCATTGGGCGGGCCGTAGGCGTGCGTGGGGCTGTGGCAGCTGGCACATGCCAGTCGGCCTGAAGCCGACAGGGAAAGATCGAAAAAAATCTGCCGGCCGATGTCAACGACGTCCGCTCGCGCGCTTGGTAGCAGCAGTAATGCCCAGCAAAGCGCGTTACGGGCTTTTGAAAACGCTGCCATCCTCGCCGATGGTATTCAGGTGATAGCCGATATGCGGATTGTCGGCGGCGTATCCCAGATGGGCGCCAAGGCCGAAGATGTCCTCGAGGCTTTTGAGCAGCGAGTAGTGATTGTAGGCAACGCTCGAGCTGCTGCCAGGTTTCACGAACGGGGATAGCAGCACGGCGCCGATGCGATCGCCGCCGTAGCCGTCGAACACGATGTTCACGACCTTGGTGGCGGTATTCGCCACCTTGAGCTTTCCGGGCCGATTGGCGCTGATGTTCGGTCCCGGCAGCTGTCCGCAGCAGGTACCGCCCGGAAATATGATGTCAACGATGGTCTGGCCGGTGCTGGGATTGCTGCTGACGTTCTGCGTGTAATTGCTTTCGTCGAAAGTGATGATCAGCAGGCCATCGCTCTGATAGGCGGGGGAGGCCAGAATTCTCGGCACCCAGGTTCTCAGAAACGCATCGGCCGAAGTCAGCCCGCCGGGTTTGCCGTTGGCACAAGTGGTGCCCTCGGCACCGGTACCGCTGCCGTCATGGCCGTCATCGCACAGATTGGGTGTGATGAAGGCGAAGTTGGGCGTGCTCGCGCTGCTGCCTAAATCTGAGCTGAGCTGCTCCAGGTTGACCACATTGGTATTGCAGCTTGGCGAGTCGATGATGGAATGAAAATACATGAACGGGTTGTGCCGCGTGGCATAGGCATCTCCCGACGGCACGGCGCTGCTCGGCGCCTCGGCCGCGCTGGCACGGTCGCTGCCCACGCCAATCGGCGGATGCCCGCAGACCTTGGATTCGCGTGCGGGATCGTTGCCCATGTCCTGCATGTAACCGCGCCAGCGCAGACCTTTGGCGCTGAGTTGATCGGCCAGCGTCTTGACGCTCGCGGGATAGATGCAGCCACTGGCGGCAATCACCTGGCCGTCCGGCGTCGTGCCGGTCTGCACCACGTCGTTGTAGTTCGTGGCACCCCCGGTCATTCCTGGCAGGCAGTCCTCCTCGGTATCCGGAGTCGGTGCCTGACCGCTGATCATCGAGATGTAGTTGTCCAGGCTCACGTGGCCGGTGCCGTAGTACTGGGTCAGCAGGACGCCCATGGGCACCAGGGTAGTGCGCAGATACGGGTCCTGGGTGCTGTTGCCGAAGGTATTGTCGTAACTCTTGTTCTCCAGAACGATCACGAACACGTGCCGGACCCTGGCCGCGGCCGTGGACGACGGCGCGGATGCTGCGCTGTCGCTGCGAGTAGCGCCGAGCAGCGCGCACAATAGGCCGGCGAACAGCAGCGCTGACCGCCTCGAGCCCGGAGGTCTAATCATGGCGCACTTCCCGTGTTTGCCTTGAAAGGGTCGCTCACGGCCCCAAAATACTTTCCGAGATGAGTGAAGCATTGCATATTGTTTGCCCGCGCTGCGATGCGATCAATCGCATTCCGCCGGCGCGCCTGGAACACAAGCCCGGTTGCGGCCAGTGTCATGCGCCGTTGTTCAGCGCGCAACCGGTGGAGCTCACCAGCGCCAGTTTCCACAAGTCCGTGCAGCGTAACGAGATTCCGTTGCTGGTGGATTTCTGGGCACCGTGGTGCGGACCATGCAAAGTGATGGCGCCGCACTTTGCCGAGGCCGCGGGCGTGCTCGAGCCGCGGGTGCGCCTGGCCAAGGTGAATACCGAGGTGGAGCAGGCGCTGGCCAACGAGTTCGCGATCCGCAGCATTCCGACGCTGGCGCTGTTCCAGGGCGGTCGCGAAATCGCTCGCCAGAGCGGCTCGATCGGCACCTCAGACATCGTCCGCTGGGTGCAGAGCCGGATCTAACGAGATCACCAATATCACCGAGGCAGGCCGCTGAGTCAGCGGATGCAACGGCTCGCGCATTTCCAGCAGGCGCAGGCCGTGGTGGGCGAATAGTCGCAGCCAGCTCTCCAGGGTCCGGAAATACCACGGCGCCGGAGCGGAGAATGCGGCGTCAATCCCGGCCCAGGACCCTTCCCGCCAGCCGTCCCGGTAGGGATGCTCACCGCAGGCGATGACCGGATGCAGGGTCTGGATCACCAGCGTCGCGTGCGCGCCCAGCAGACGCGGCATCGATCGGATCAGGCCTTCGACCGATTCCCTGCCGAGCAATGCGAAATTGCACACCACCAGATCGGCCCGCGCTGGCGTCATACCGGCCGCGATCTGCTCGTACGAGCCAAGGCGGAACTCGCCGCCGCCGGCCTGTTGCGCACGCTCGATCAGTTCCGGAACCGCGTCTATTCCGAGCACCTGGACGCCATGCGCGGCCAGGGCGCGTGCCAGCCAGCCCTCGCCGCAGCCGATATCCAGCACCAGACGGGGCGAGCGGCTGAGCACTGCCTCGACAATGGCCCGATCGGTAACCAGCAGCCGGCTCGGGATCTGGCCCTCACGCACGGCGAGCGCCCACGGCGCGGCGTTGGCGTGCCAGCTGGCGAGGATCTGAGCGTCGTTGAACTGATGGCTATTCATGACCCGGGTCCACCGTCCATTATCGTGGAAAATCGGGCCGGTTGATGTAGCCTGCGCGTATGCCATCGTTTGACGCCGTCTCCAAAGTAGATCCGCACGAGCTCACCAACGCCGTCGACCAGGCCAAGCGTGAGCTCGAGAAGCGCTATGACCTGCGCGGCACCAATGCGCGCTTCGAGCTCGAAGGGGAAGCGGTCATGCAGTTTGCGGCCAGTGAGTACCAGCTCAACCAGCTGCTCGACATACTGCGGCTGCGCCTGGCCGCCCGCGGCATTGACCCGCGTTGCCTTGATCTGGGTGAAGTGGAAGTCAATCTGGCCGAGGCCCGCCGCAGCATCAAGATCAAGCAGGGCATCGAACAGACTTCGGCGAAGAAGCTGGTGGCTTCGCTCAAGGACGCCAAGCTCAAGGTCGAGGCGCAGATCCACGGCGATAAGCTGCGGGTCAGCGGCAAGAAACGCGACGATCTGCAATCCGCCATGGCGGTGCTGCGCAAGGCGCCGTTCGAGCTGCCGCTGCAGTTCGAGAACTTTCGCGATTAGTGGCCGCTGGTGATATTGCAATCCCGGGCCGGGTAAACTGGCGACCCATGAGCAGCTCATTACGCGATCAACTGATTCAAGCCGGTCTGGTGACCGAAAAACAGGCCAGGCTCGCCACTCAACACGGGCGCCCGCCGCAGCAGTCGCGTCATAAGCCGCCGCGCATTCCCGAGCAGCAGCTTGCCGCGCAGCGAGCGCAGGCGCAGAAAGCTGCGCGCGATCAAGAGCTGAATCTACGCCAGCAGGCCAAGGCCGAGCGTGCCGCGCGGCGCGCCCAGGTGCGTCAGCTGGTGGAACAGAACCAGGTGCCCAGAGTCGAGAGTGACGACTATTACAACTTCATCGATGGCGCCAGGATCAAGCGCATCGCCGTCGACACCGTGCAGCGCGCGCAAATCAATCGCGGCGAGCTGCGCATCGTCCGGTGCGACAACCGCTACGCACTGGTGCCGGCTGCTGCCGCGGTGCGCATCGGCGAGCGCGATCCCGCGGCTGTGATCGCCCCTGTGGCGGCCGAGACGGCCGTCAGTGACGACAGCATCTACGGCGCCTACGTGGTTCCCGACGATTTGACCTGGTGATCCGTG
>Ga0208849_1000922_pt1 | contig 23634 bp, 25 predicted proteins | sample NGESurdeep072012_10_FD_184470 | JGI IMG/M metagenome (GOLD analysis project Ga0208849, IMG submission 184470) | Arctic peat soil microbial communities from Barrow, Alaska - NGEE Surface sample 53-3 deep-072012 (SPAdes) | ecosystem: Environmental > Terrestrial > Soil > Wetlands > Peat ... | reverse complement strand
AGGATCGCCGATCCCCTTCGCCACCTGATCGCCCGGGCGGGGCGTCAACGCCAAGCTCGACCCCGCCACCCAATCACCCAAAGGGGGGTGAGCAATTACCGATGTAGAGGCTGTCGGTATCGGGATAGTAGTGCAGCTTCATGGTCCGTCCTTCAAAAAGCCCCGGTCGAAAAAGGCGTTGTGAACCGTGTCGCCGTCTTCCAGCGTGATGACCCTCAGGATAGGCGATTTGCCGGCGCGTGCGTCCATTCGACTACATGCGCGATGTGCCGGCGTGCCGCCGCGTGTAGCGGAGCTTCACAGGCCATGCTTCGCCCAGACGGCGCGCACCTCCTCGTCGCTGGCGAACTCGCCCCGGGAGGCGGCGGCGTCGGAGCGAGCCAACGCCTCATCCTCTTGCGGCGTCAATTCGACGGCGGGCTGCTCGTGCCCGGCGAACAGGAGCATCAGGCGGGCCATCTCGTCCTGCATCTCCGGGGGGGAGATGCCGCGCTTCATCTACGGCTTTTTCGAGCAAAGTCGTCACGGCTCGGCCTTTACCACATCAGATCGGCGCGGTCGCGCCGGTGCTGGAGTCCAGGCGCCGACATCGCGTTCTACAGGGTTTCCGCCGCCGTCGCGGCCTTGACCCAACGTAGCTAATGATTTAGCTAATCGCGATGATCTTCACCGTCCACCAGGCCAAGACCCAGCTCTCCAAGCTGATCGCCTCGGCGATGGACGGAGAGGAGGTGATCATCGCGCGGGGCGCGACGCCGGTGGTCAGGCTGACGCCCTTGACGGCCGCCAAGCCCAAACGCGCTTTCGGCGCGTTCAGGGGCCAGTTCGAGTTGACCGAGGCGTTCTTCGAGCCCTTGCCGGACGACGAACTCGGCGCGTGGGATGGCGGGGCGGCTTGAGGCTGCTTCTTGATACCCACGCCGTGCTCTGGTGGTTCAATGGCGATGCCGCCCTTTCGGCGGTCGCCCGGGCGGCGATCGAGCCGCAGGACAATCAGGTCTTCGTGAGCGCCGCCTCGGCGATGGAGGTGAGCACGAAATTCCGCATCGGCAAGCTGCCTCAGGCAGGCGCCTTGGCGGCCCGGTTTGAGGAAATGGCCCTGAACCAGGGATTTGTTCCGCTCTCGATCTCGATCGCCCATGCCGCCCTCGGCGGGCGCCTGCCGATCGATCACAAGGACCCCTTTGACCGGCTCCTCATCGCCCAGGCCCTCCTCGAAGGCATGACCCTCGTTTCCAATGAGACGCGTTTCGACGAGGCCGGCGTGTCGCGCCTTTGGTGACCGATCCGGCGGGCACAGACCCCCTCTCATGAGGAGTGACGCCATGACCACATTGACGGTTACCGCGCGGGGGCAGGTCACGTTTCGGCGGGACGTGCTGGCGCATCTCGGCATCCGGCCCGGGGATAAGATCGAATTGGACAAGTTGCCGGACGGCCGAGTTTCGCTGAAGGCGGCGCGGCCCGCCGGCGCCATCGACGGCTTCCTGGGCCTGCTCGCCGGCAAGACCGGCAAGGTCGCCACGATCGAGGAGATCAACGAGGCGGCGGCGGCCGGCTGGGCCGGCCAGAAGTGACGATCACCGTCGACACCAACATTCTCGTCCGCGCCGTGGTCGGTGACGATCAGCAACAGGCCCTCGCCGCCGGCGACCTTCTCACGGACGCTTGGCATAACTACGCCGCGAAGCGCCGATCACGAACGAGGACCTGAACGTCGTCGCCGAGCGGCGGCACCCCCTCACCCCGCCCTCTCCCCCATGAAGAATGGGGGCGAGGGTGATCGCGTGGAGAGGCGGGGGAGGATTTCTCGCCGATCACCCGACGAACCCTCGCCCCGCCCTTGCGGGGAGAGGGCAGGGTGAGGGGTGTTTCCTCTTGGCGCGATGGGCCCGAATTGGCCCTACCTCACGCCAGGTCGTAGCGGTCGGCGTTCATGACCTTGGCCCAGGCGGCCACGAAATCCCGGGCGAACGTCTCCCGTGCGTCCGCACAGGCGTAGGCTTCCGCCAGCGCGCGCAGTTCGGAGTGCGAACCGAAGATCAGATCGACACGCGTGCCGGTCCACTTCGCCTCCCCGGTCTTGCGGTCGCGGCCCTCGAACAGGTTGTCGCCGGCCGCCCGCCACTCGGTGCGCATGTCGAGCAGGTTGACGAAGAAGTCGTTGGTCAGCCTGCCGGGCTGCCTGGTGAACACCCCGTGACTGGATCCTCCGGCGTTGGCGCCGAGGACCCGCAGTCCGCCGACCAGCGCCGTCATCTCCGGTCCGCTCAGCCTCATGAGCTGGGTCCGATCGACCAGGGCTTCCTCGGGGGCCATGAACTGCTCGCCGCGGCGGTAGTTGCGGAACCCGTCGGAGGCCGGTTCGAGCGGGGCGAAGGAGCCGGCGTCGGTCTGATCCTGGGAGGCGTCCGTGCGGCCGGGCGTAAAGGGGACCTCGACGCTGGTTCCCGCGTCCTTCGCGGCCTTCTCGATCGCCGCGCCGCCGCCGAGGACGATCAGGTCGGCCAGGGACACCTTCTTTCCCCCGCCCGCCGAACCGTTGAACTCGCTCTGGATGGCTTCGAGGGCCCGCAGCACCTTGGCCAGATCGGCCGGATTGTTGACCTCCCAGTCCTTCTGCGGGGCCAGGCGGACGCGCGCGCCGTTGGCGCCGCCGCGCTTGTCCGAGGCGCGGAACGTCGAAGCCGACGCCCAGGCGGCCCCGACCAGCTGCGCCACCGTGAGCCCCGAGGCGAGGATCCTTTCCTTGAGAGCGGAGACGTCCGACGCTTCAACCAGCGGGTGGTCCACGGCCGGGATCGGGTCCTGCCAGATCAGGGTTTCCTTGGGCACGAGCGGGCCGAGGTAGCGCTGGATCGGCCCCATGTCGCGGTGGGTGAGCTTGAACCAGGCGCGGGCGAAGGCGTCCGCGAACTGGTCCGGATGCTCATGGAAGCGCCGGGAGATCGGCTCGTAGGCTGGGTCGAACCGCAGGGCGAGATCCGTGGTCAGCATGGTGGGGACACGCTTCCTGGAAGCATCGTGGGCATCCGGGATCGTGGCGGGGGCGTCCTTCGCCCGCCACTGCTGGGCGCCGCCCGGGCTCTTGGTCAGCTCCCATTCGAACTGGAAGAGATTGTCGAAGAAGTGGTTGCTCCACTTCGTCGGCGTCTGGCTCCAGATCACCTCAGGGCCGCCGGTGATGGCGTCGGCGCCCATACCCGTGCCGTGTTTGCTTCTCCACCCCAGGCCCTGGTCTTCCATGACCGCGCCTTCGGGCTCGGGCCCGACGAACGACGGATCGCCGGCGCCGTGGGTCTTGCCGAAGGTGTGGCCGCCGGCGATGAGCGCGACGGTTTCCTCATCGTCCATCGCCATGCGGGCGAAGGTTTCGCGGATGTCGTGCGCCGCCGCGAGCGGATCGGGATTGCCGTTCGGTCCTTCCGGATTGACGTAGATGAGGCCCATCTGCACCGCGCCCAGCCTCTCGTGCAGCTGGCGCTCGCCGCTGTAGCGCTCGTCGCCCAGCCAGCTGCCCTCGGGACCCCAGTAGAGTTGCTCCGGCTCCCAGGTGTCCGGTCGCCCGCCGGCGAAACCGAAGGTCGCAAAGCCCATCGACTCCAGGGCGACGTTGCCGACCAGGACATAGAGGTCGGCCCAGGAGATCTTGCGGCCGTACTTCTGCTTGATCGGCCACAGCAGCCGGCGCGCCTTGTCGAGGTTGGCGTTGTCCGGCCAGCTGTTCAGCGGCGCGAAGCGCTGCTGGCCGCCGCCGGCTCCGCCGCGCCCGTCCGTCGTCCGGTAAGTGCCGGCGCTGTGCCAGGCGAGGCGGATGAACAGGCCGCCGTAGTGGCCGAAGTCGGCCGGCCACCAGTCCTGCGAATCGGTCATCAGCGCGTGGAGATCGGCGATCACGGCGTTCAGATCGAGGGTCCTGAATTCCGCCGCATAGTCGAACGCCTCGCCCATCGGATTGGACCGCGGCGAATGCTGGTTGAGGCCATCGAGGCTAAGGCTGTCCGGCCACCAGTCACGGTTGCTTTTGGCGGCGCCCCCGCGCGCTACGGGGCACGTGGCCGCGATATCGTCCGCCATTGTCCTCTGATCTCCTATTGGTCGTGTGATGGCGACACACAAGGCCCACTTCCCGCTGTTGTAAAATCGATTATCGGTATGTTCGGGATCGAGAAAATCTATTCGGTCCAAGGAGCCGCGAGGCCCCGCCGTATTGACATGTGATTAGGATGTTTACATGTTCGCAGCATGCCCACCATGATCCAGATTCGCAACGTGCCCGACGCTCTGCATCGCCGGCTCAAATCCGGCGCCGCACTGGCCGGCATGTCCCTCTCGGACTACCTCCTGGGTGAGATTCGCCAGGTGGCCGAACGGCCGACTCTCGATGAGATGCGCGCGCGCCTTGAGCGGCGCTCGAGAGTCACGCCTTCGGTGTCTCCAGCGGATGTGATCCGGGCCGAACGCGATCGCCGGTGATCGTCATCGACGCTTCGGCTCTGGTTGAGGTGCTGGTTCGCTCCCCGTCCGCGGCCGCGGTCGAGGCGTCGATGTTCACGCCCGGCCAGACATTTCACGCTCCGCACCTCATTGATGTCGAGGTGGCGCAGGCGATCGGCCGGTACCACGCAAGCGGCGAGATCAGTGGCGAGCGTGGTCGTGCGGCTCTGACCGATCTTGCGGATTTCCCATTACGGCGATGGTCTCACGAATTCCTTCTCACGCGCGTCTGGGAGCTGCGCAACAATCTGACCGCATACGACGCCGCCTATGTTGCTCTGGCCGAAGCGCTGGGCTGCGCCCTCATCACCCGCGACCGTCGAATCGCGGGCGCACCCGGGGTCTCGGCGCGGATCGAACGGGTCTGACCCATGCGTGACGGCGGGCGGCTGGCGGCGGCGATCGGGGTGCTCGGCGATATGGAGGCGCGGCACAAGCCGGCGCGCTTGGCGCTCAGGGCCTGGGGCGAGAGCGCACGCTACGCCGGGGCCAGGGATCGGGCCTTCGTCTCCGGACTGGTGCTCGACGTGCTGCGACGCCGACGCTCCCTGGCCTGGCGGATGGGCGAGGAGAGCGACCGCGCGCGGGCCATCGCCGCCCTGCGCTTCGCCTGGGACTGGACGACCGAACGGATCGCGGCGGCGGCGGCCGAGGGCCATGGTCCCGGCGCGCTCACCGACGCCGAGTCCGCCTCGCTGAATGCGCCCGGCGCGCTCGCCGACGCGCCGCCGGCGGTGATCGGCGACTATCCCGACTGGCTCGAGCCGCACATGGCCCGCGCGTTCGGCGAGGACCGGGCGGCGGAGGGCGAAGCGCTGGCGGCCCGCGCGCCGATCGATCTGCGGGTCAACACTCTGAAGACCGACGTCGCCCGCGCCCTGAAGGCTCTGGAGCCGTTCCACGCCCGGCCCGCCGGCCGCGTCGAAACCGCCCTGCGCATCGACGCCCCCGCCGCCGAGATGCGCGCCGCGCCGGTGGAGGCGGCGCCGGAGTTCGAGCGCGGCTGGTTCGAGGTCCAGGATCTCGGCTCCCAGATCGCCGCCGCGGCGGCCGGTGACATCAAAGGCGCCCAGGTGCTCGATTTCTGCGCCGGCGGCGGCGGCAAGACGCTCGCCCTCGCCGCCGCCATGGCCAATACCGGCCAGATCTGGGCCTATGACTCGGACGCCAGGCGCCTCACCGACACCGTCCGCCGCGCCCAGCGCGCCGGCGTGCGCAACCTTCAGGTCCGCTCGCCGATCCACGAGGGCGCCCTGGCCGGCCTCGAAGGCCGCATGGATCTGGTCTTCATCGACGCCCCCTGCACCGGCTCGGGAACCTGGCGGCGCCACCCCGACGCCAAGTGGCGGCTCAACCCGGCCCAGCTGGCCCGGCGCATGGCCGAGCAGGACGCCGTCCTCGATGGCGTCGCCTCCTATGTGAAGCCCGGCGGCCGGCTGATCTGGGTCACCTGCTCCCTCTTCGCCGAGGAGAACGAAGACCGCGTGGCGGCGTTCCTGGAGCGCACGCCGGGGTTCGAGGCGCTCGGCCGGGCCGTCCGATTGGGTCCCCGAACGGACGGAACGGATGGGTTTTTCATCGTCACCCTCACGCGGTCGGGACGGTGATCGTCTTCCTCCCTCCCCCTCATGGGGAGGGTCGGCCGAAGGCCGGGGTGGGGCTATGTTGAAACGACCCAAAAGGACGCCCATGATCGAGACTGCCCCACCCTGGCGGCTTCGCCGCCTGTCCCTCCCCATGAAGGGGAGGGAGGATCGCGCCGGATGACCTCGCGGCGATTTTGCCCTAAACGCCCGCCATGCCGCCGCCGCGCCACGACAAGGTCCTGATCGTCGACTTCGGCAGCCAGGTCACCCAGCTCATCGCCCGCCGGCTGCGCGAGAGTGGCGTCTATTGCGAGATCCATCCCTTCGACAAGGCGGACGCGGTCCTGGACGGCTTCGCGCCCGCCGCCGTGATCCTCTCCGGCGGTCCGGCGACGGCGGGCGAGGCCGCCAGTCCCGCCGCCCCTCAGCGCCTGTTCGACCTCGGCGTTCCCGTGCTCGGCATCTGCTACGGCGAGATGACCCTTTGCGCCCAGCTCGGCGGCGCCGTCGAGGGCGGTCGCGAACGCGAGTTCGGCCGCGCCGACATCCGCATCCAGCGCGCTTCGCCGCTGCTCGAGGGCCTGGGCGAGGTCGGCGCGGCCGAGCCGGTGTGGATGAGCCACGGCGACAAGATCACCGCCATGCCGCCCGGCTTCGAGGTCATCGCCACCTCCACGGGCTCGCCCTTCGCCGCCATCGCCGACGAGGGCCGGCGACTCTACGGCGTGCAGTTCCATCCCGAGGTCGCCCACACCCCGCGCGGGACCCTGATCCTGCGCAACTTCACCCACAAGATCGCCGGCCTCACCGGCGACTGGACCATGGCCGCCTTCCGCGCCGAGGCGGTGGCGCGGATCAGAGCCCACGTGGGGAAGGGGAGGGTGATCTGCGGCCTCTCCGGCGGCGTCGATTCCTCGGTCGCCGCGGTTCTCATCCACGAGGCCATCGGCGAGCAGCTGACCTGCGTCTTCGTCGACACCGGCCTCTTACGCCTCGACGAAGCGGCCCAGGTCGTCACCCTCTTCCGCGACCACTACAACATCCCCCTGATCCACGTTGACGCCGGCGCGGAGTTCCTCGGCGCTCTGGCCGGCGTCGCCGATCCCGAGGCCAAGCGCAAGACCATCGGCCGTGTGTTCATCGACGTCTTCGACCGCGAGGCGGCCCAAATCGAGGGCGCGACCTTCCTCGCCCAGGGCACCCTCTATCCCGACGTCATCGAGAGCGTCTCGGCCTCCGGCGGCCCCTCGCAGGTGATCAAGAGCCACCACAACGTCGGCGGCCTCCCCGACCACATGAAGCTGAAGCTGATCGAGCCCCTGCGCGAACTCTTCAAGGACGAGGTCCGCGCCCTGGGGGTCGAACTGGGGCTCCCCGGCGCCTTCGTCGGCCGCCACCCCTTTCCGGGACCGGGCCTGGCGATCCGCATCCCCGGCGAAGTCACGGCCGAGAAGGTCGCGACCCTCCAGCAGGCCGACGCCATCTGGCTCGACGAGATCCGCAAGGCCGGACTCTACGACGCCATCTGGCAGGCCTTCGCCGTCCTGCTGCCGGTTAAGACCGTCGGCGTCATGGGCGACGCCCGCACCTACGAGAATGTCCTCGCCCTGCGGGCCGTGACCAGCACCGACGGCATGACCGCCGACGTCTTCGAATTCCCCTGGGAGGTCCTGACCCGCGCCGCCACCCGCATCGTCAACGAGGTGCGCGGCGTCAACCGCGTCGTCTACGACGTGACCAGCAAACCCCCGGGGACGATCGAGTGGGAGTAGGGGGCATCGCCGACGTGGATGGTTGGCGCGTGACAAGGCTATCAGCCGACCCGTGCATCCGCGTGCGGCCGACCCTCCGCGGACTTGGGACCACTTTCGGATAGTCAAATTTCGATTTGACTATCCGAGCGGATTGCCCCATATACGACGCAGGCCCTCTCGTGGAGGGTCGGCGCGCCACGCGCCATCACTCAATGGGAGGATATAATGGCGCCACTTCGCTCTCGAGAGGCCCTTTTGGCCTTCCTTGATCAGCTCGGCAAGACAGGGCGTGTGCGTTTGACGACTGCGCAGTCACGGAAGGCCTCCGCTTCGAAGGTTCTCAATGTCTTGAACCAATCTGAAGCAGAGGATGTGTCATCTATCGACGTAGATGAAGTCATGTCACGATTTGTCGAGATTCACGGGCAAGAGTATGGTGCCGATAGCTTGGCGTCATACAAGAGCAGACTTCGAACTGCGCTGGAACAGTTTCGAGGACATCTTGCGAACCCTGTCAATTCGCGGTCATCAAACGATATCCGGGATACTCTGCATCAGGAGAACAGAACGGGATTCGCTGATGGTTCGACGCCTGAGGGGCGTCGTCCCATTCGGATAATCAATGAGGTCCTGCCGATTGCCATTCGTGCGGACTTGACAGTCTACATTCAGGGGTTGCCATTCGACCTGTCCGAAGCGGAGGCTCGGAAGATAGGCGCGGTTGTCACGGCGTTGGCTGCATCCTGATGGCGGGGCCGAGACACGATAAGGTTTGACGTTCGAGAGGCGCTTGGCGCGGGCCTGAGCGCGGCGTTGGGCAATCACCCGCGCCCGCGTCACGACCAGCTTGCGCAATGTTTAGGGGTCCCCACAGAGTTCCGCTATGGGCTGAAGATAAAAAAGTATTTTTGCCGCGAAGTACTCCTCTTCGGCGGGTGCCATCACGACGACGAATTCGGTCCCGCGCCAGCCGCCGACAAACGGCTCCTTACCGACATAGCCGCCAAAGGAATTCTTGGCATTGACATAGCCACAGACGCGTCTCGGGAGGTCGGCCAGGATCGAATACCGGAGGTCTAGGTCGATGCTGGGATGTGGGCGCGGCCCGGAAACCACTCTTACGGCGCTGAACCTGACCGAGTCAGGATCCTTCATCTTGTCTGTGATGGCCACCTCCGCCCTCTGGACCAGGGCTTTGTCGGCCTCGCCCCTGTCCGCTGGAGCGACAGCGACCTTCGATGGGGTTGCGGACTCCGCGCTGTTCAGCCCATCGCCACCAGCGCCGGTCTCACCTGTAGTGTAAGCTTTAGCGAGTCGCTGACCCTCTGCGATCTCCGAGGGCGCCATCAAAACCGACAAGGTGGCGAGGGTGTTGGCCGCTCGTTCGCGAGTCCCGGCATCCGTTGTCGAGTGGTTGGTCGCCGCAACTTCGAACCACATGTAGGCGTCAACGTTACTCTGGGGAACTCCTCTTCCTTGGGCATACATGACACCCAGATTGGACTGCGCAGCGACATATCCTTGGTCAGCGGCCTTGCGGAACCAGGCGACAGTCTTTGCCAGTTCCTGCGGCACCCCTTGACCACTGGCATATAACATTCCCAAATTAAATTCCGCGGCGGCGTAGCCTCGGCTAGCTGCCTTGTTGTACCAATCGACTGCGAGATCATAATTCTGAGCGACACCCATCCCGTTGGCATACATCAATCCGAGGTTGAACTGTGCCGTAGAGTATCCCTGATTGGCAGCTTGGGTGTACCATTGGGCGGCCACTACCTCGTTCTTTGTGACGCCCTGGCCACCGGCGTACAACATACCTAGGCCCGCCTCCGCACTGGGGTCGCCCTGTTCGGCTAAGGGACGCCAGAGGCCAAGAGCTGTCGCGTAATCGCCTCGCTTGGCCGCAGCTAACCCGTCAGCGAAGGGGCCTGCGATGGCTGAATCAAAAACGCCGAACGTCAGAACTCCGAGAACTAGAACGCCTCCCATCGCGCGTTTGCACGATCGCGCCGATCGAGAAAACGATTGACGCCCCACCGCCCCGCGCATCTCGCCGAGCCCACGAAACCCGCCGGCCGTCACGGAGAGATGCCGCCTCAACGGCAGGACCATCCCCCTCACGCCGCCACCACCGAAATCCGCCCGGCTGGCCGTGACCGGGGTTTGTTCCTGATCACGATCTCGACGTCCTGATCGAGCGCGGTCAGGAACGTCATCAGCCGCTCCACGGAGAAACCCTCCAGCTTGTAGTTGGCCAGAGCCGAGACCTTCGGCTGGCTCGCGCCCAGCCGCGCGGCGGCGGAGGCCTGGGTCAGGCGCCGGCGCGCGATCACCGTCTTGATGGCGTGGGCGAGCCGAAGCTTGGTCTGGCGCTCGTCGGCGTCGGGATAGCCGAGATCGGCGAAGACATTGCCGGTCCCGCGGGTGATTGCCGTATCGGCCCCGTCGGTCATTTCATCACGGCTTGCCATGGCGGACCTCGTAGTCGTCTGCGCTCTCATCAGCAAGCGGCCGGGCACGGTCGAGCGGGAGTAGGCGCGGGCGTCCGTCCGTTTGGCCGCGTGGCTTGAATCGTCCACAAAATTCCCAATCATGTGGACAGAGAGGCGACGGAGACGGCCGATGGCGAGGGCGATGACGCTCAATGTGAGGGTGGGCGGCGCCCTCGGCGAGTTCGTCGCGGCGAACGTCGGCGAGGACGGGGCCTATGAGAACGTCAGCGAATATGTCCGCGCCCTCATCCGGCGCGACCGGGACCGGGCCGATAGCGAGGCCTTCGAGCGGCTGAAGGCCGAGCTGGCGCGGGCCTTCGCCGCACCCGACAGCGCCTACGAGACGCTCGATGCGGATACGGTGATCAGTAGCAGCGGCCGGCGCTCCGGCGTGTGAGCGGTTTCCGGGTGCAAGCCGGCGCCCGTCACCGGCTGGACGAGATTTGCACCTACGGCGCCGAGCGCTACATCCGCGGACTGTTTGCCCGCTTCGAGGCGATCGCCGAGCGCCGCTTCTCATGACGGCCGGTCCCGGCCGAGTTCGGCGTCGATGGTTTCGTCTGCCGCTACGAGCAGCACCTGATCTATTGGAAGCTTCTCGATGACGGGGACGTGGGCGTCGTCGCGGTTCTCCACCAGCGGATGCACCAGATGGCGCGCTTCCAAGAGTATTTCGCCGACTGATCGTCGATGCGTGGCGGCCCCGCGCCTCACAGCGCCTTCACGAACGGATCGAGAGTGGGCACGCCGAAGGCCTCGAAGTCGCGTCCGTTGCGGGTCGCCACGATCAGGTTGTGGACGGCGGCGGTGGCCGCGATCATCGCGTCTTCGATGACGTCGTCGGAGCGCCGATGCATGAGCCGCGCCCAGCAGCGGAAGACGCGGGCGTCCATCGGCAGCACGTTCCAGGTCTGCGCCACCTCTTCGAGCCACGCTTCGATCTCGGCCGCCTTGGCCAGGTTCTGTTCCCGCGTGATCTCAATTCCCGCCTGAATCTCGCCGATCGTCACTGCCGACAGATGCAGATCACCGTCGGCAATGCTCTCGAGCCAGGCGAGGACGGCGCCGTGAGGCTTGGGGCGGCGAAGCTCGGAAACCACATTGGTGTCGAGCAGATACACGCGCCTCAGCCCGCGGGTCCGGCCGCGCGGCGGCGTCGGTGGCCACGAGCGGGAAGATCCAGGCTCCCGCGCGCCGCGTCGGCCAGCAGCAGGTTTTTCAGGGTCGGGCGCGAAGAACGCTCCAGGCGCCGCCACTCGGCCATCGGCAGGAGCACGGCCGCCTCGGCGCCGCGCTTGGTCACCAGCTGAGGGCCGTCGCTCAGGCAGGTTTCGAGGAACTCGCTGAAACGCGCCTTGGCGTCCTGCACCGACCAAGTCTTCATTTCGGACGCTTTCTTCAAGTGATGACTAGTCAGCTCACTAGTCTGATGCGCCGTTTCCCGTCAAGCCAGCCATCGCGCCGGGCAAGCCGAGCGCGCGAAGACGCTTGAAAATCCTGCCTCCTTACGTCATGTAAGGCACAGGAAGTGACGCCATGGCCATAGCCACGATGACCTCGAAAGGCCAGATCACCGTCCCGGCCGCCGTACGAGCCCGGTTTGGCTTGCGAGCCGGCGCCAAGGTCGATTTCGCCGTCAATGAGGCCGGCGAACTCGTGCTGCGGCCGAGGACCGGCGATGTTCGGGCGTTACGCGGAATGATTTCCTGGCGCGGTCCGGCAGTCTCCATCGAAGCCATGGACGAGGCGATCGGCGCGGCCGTATCCGAGGCTTTCGAGCGCTCGATCTCTTGATCGCGATCGATACCAATGTCCTGGTCCGCTACATCGTCGGCGACGATGCCCGCCAGTCGGCGCTCGCGACCCGGTTCATCGAAGACGAACTCACGCCCGAGCGGCCCGGCTTGGTCACGACCATCGCGCTGATCGAACTGTCGTGGGTGCTGCGGCGCCGCTACGGCGCGTCAGCCCAGGCTGTCGCCGGCGTGGTGCGCGCCCTCCTCGCGGCCAGGCAGCTGGCAGTCGAGAACGCCGAGGTTGTCGAGCAGGCGCTCGCTTTGCCGCATGAGGACCTCGCCGATACGCTGGTCCATGAATTCGGCAGGGCGGCGGGTTGCGAGAAGACCGTGACCTTCGACCGGACGTTCGCGCGCCTGCCGGGCGTGGAGCGCCTAGGAGGAATGCGGCCTCTCGGGCGGGCCTCGTCGATTCTGGGCTAGCGCCCCAGCGCCACTTCCGGTTCGAACAGCGCGCCGGCGGCCTTGCCGGCATCATAGGCCTCGCCATGAACCATGCGGCGCGAGTGGTTCGTCTTGGTGGTGAAAGCGAGGCCGAGTCTCTCCACCTCGTCGTCAACGACCGATTGCTTCACGGCCACCAGATCCAAGCCGGTTGACTTCGACCTGGCCGCCTGGCGGGCGTTCTTGAGGGCCGCCAGCTTGGCGCAGATGCCGTTGGCCAGCCCGATCTGGAACGAATTGAGCGCCACGCGGCGGTCGCCGCCGCGGAGCGTCAGATAGATCTCGGTATTGCGGAAGGCCGCGCTCTCGGTCTCGAAGGCGGCTTCGATCAGGTCATGCAGCAGGCGGGCCGCCGCCACGTCCGCCTTCAGTCCGAAGAAGATGTAGCGCAAGGCGCCGCGATCGGTGTGTTCGGACCACACGCGGCAATCGCAGAAGTCGGCCACCGGCCGGTTGCAGGAATCCACCGGCGCCCGGCGGCGACGGCCGGTGTCGATCCCCACGCCCTCGCAGGCCGACTTGCGCACCGAAATCTCATCGAGCGTCAGGTCGTGGCGGTCGAGCAGGTCGGCGACCTTGGCGGCGGCCGCCATCGCCTCGTCCTCGGTGCAGCCGCGATCGACGGTCTTGGCGCGCAGGGCTTGGATGCGCCCGATGACACGGTCCAGTTCGGCGGCGGCGGCGGGTCCGATCTCGCTTGCGCGCGCCGAGGCGCGCAAAGGCCCGCGCGACCGGAGCCGGTCGAAGAGCTGTTGCGCCCCAACTCGCATGTCGCCTTGGGCGATGTGGCCGGAGATCGCCGCGGCGGCGCGATCCAGCGCGTCGTCCCAGCCGCCAACGCTGGCCTGGGCGCGCTCGAGGATGGTCGTCATCTGGATTTCGGCGATGCGCTCGAAGGCGGATTCGAGGCCCGCGGGCGCGTCCGCGAGCATCTGGCCGAAACAGCCGCAGGCGTCGATCAGGTTGTCGGTGGATGCGGCCCGTCGGATGTCGGCCATGAGATCGTCGTCGGATTCCGGCTCGCCGGCCACCAGCCATCGCAAGGCCAGAAGTTCGGCGTCGTTCAGACGCGCCGCGGAGCCGGGTCCCTCCAGGAGGTCTCCCACGCCCGCCGCGCCGAAGTAGGTGGCCATGGGCATGAAGCCCCGGCGCGCCACGTCACGGTAGAGGGCGGCGGCGCAGCGATGGCCATGGCCGAGCGGTCGGCCGGCCCTGACGAAGGTCATCGCCTGGGCCAGCGCCGTCTCGTCGATCTCGAACAGCGGCGATATCAGGACCTGGCGCCCACTTCGCAGCGGGCAGAGCCGCATGGCTGTCGCCGAGCCGGCCGCGAGCGACGATATCCTGCTATCCAGCAGGACGAGACTCTCCTCGGTGGCGAGATCGCGCAGCCTCACCCGGTCCGGGTCCTCCCGGCCGACCACCCTCACCAGCCTGAACTGGGCGCGCGCCAGGGCGTCGAACGCTTCCTGATCCTGGTGCGATTGCGGTCGCCTTGCGCCGAGGTAGCGATCGATCGATGTCTTGCCGCTCATCGAGGGCGTGAAGAGTTCGAGATCGACCGCCATCGCCGCCAGGCAGGTCATGGCGTCGCCCTCCTCCGGCGCCTCCCGGTGGCCCAGAAGCCAGCGTCGCAGCGTCTTCATCGGGGCGCCGGTCTCGAAGCGCTCCCGCGACAGATCGTCGTGATGCCTGCCGATGATTTCGAGAATCTCGAAGTCGGATTCGACGTCGCCCGTTGTTCCGTCCAGAGGCATGGCCGCTGACTCCCTTCGGCTATCGCGCCGATTGCAAACCGAGGAAGGCCGCAGGATGCAGCGATTCGCGCGCCCGAGGATGGGAAGTTCGAGCCAAACGGTCACCCAGCAGTCGCCCTCGCCGAGGGCGCCGAGCCGGCGCGGGCGGCCGAATTCGCCTCGGCGGGCCGCCGCCCTTTGGGTCACCCGAAAGGGGGCTCAGTCATCGATGCCGATTGGCGACGAGGTCGATCTTCTGGTGGTTCGGACGAGCCGATAGCCGGTCGAGGCAAATGGAGTCATCTACCGCGTCGGATCCACGCCCACCTGGACCACCATCTTGCCGAAATTGTCCCCCCGCAGCATCTCGGCGAAGCAGGCGGGCACGGCCTCCAGCCCCTGGCGGATGTCTTCGCGGTACCTGATCGCGCCGGATGCCACCTGCGGCGCCACCTGGCGCAGGAATGCGTCCTGGTGGGTCTCGACGAAATCGCCGACGAAGAGATCGCGAACGGTGACGCCGCGACCCTCGAAGACGCGCTCGCCGCGTTTCATCAGGGCGGCCCGGGCGTCGGTTCCCGCCGCCTCGCCGTAGTGGGCGATCAGGCCGCAGATGGTCATCCGCGCGCCGGGGTTGAACAGCGGCAGAACCGCGTCGAACACCGCCCCGCCGACATTCTCGAAATAGACGTCGATCCCGGCCGGGCAGGCGGCGCGCAGCTCCGCCGCGAAGGTCGGGCTCAAGTGCGAGACGCAGGCGTCGAAGCCCAGTTCGTCGACCACGTACCGGCATTTTTCCTCGCGCCCGGCGATTCCCACCCCCCGCGCGCCGGCAAGCCTGGCCAGCTGCCCGGCGATCTGGCCGACCCCGCCGGAGGCCGCCGACACCACCGCCGTCTCGCCCGGTTTCGGCGCGGCCAGCAGCGACATCCCGGCGTAGGCCGTCAGGCCCAGCATCCCCAGCACGCCGACGGCGAGCGAGATGCGCCCCTGGGCCGGATCGAGCTTGCGCGGGACCATGTACGACGGCCGCGCCACGCCCTCGCCCATCAGGCCATATTCGGCCCAGCCGTTGGTGTTGAACACCAGGTCGCCGGCCGCGAAGCCGTCCATCCGGCTTTCGATCACCTGCGCCACCGTGCGCGCATGACACGACGCCCCCGGCGCCTCGACGCTTCGCCGCTTGTAGCCCCATTGATAGGGATCGAGCGAAATGTAGATCGTCCGCGTCAGGGCCTGACCGGGCGCCGGCGCGGGGATCGGCCCCTCGCGCAGCTCGAACGTATCCGCTTCGGGCCACCCGCCGATCGGCTTGCCGGACAGCGTCCAGTATCGGTTCATCGGCGTCCTTCTAGTCGATGCCGTCCAGGCCGGCGGCCACCTCGTCCGATAGGGCCAGGTCCCCCGCCGCGAGGTTTTCGCGCAGGTGGGCGAGCGACGAGGTGCCGGGAATCAGGAGGATGTTGGGCGCGCGATGGAGCAGCCAGGCGAGGGCTGTCTGCATCGGCGTGGCGTGCAGCCGCGCCGCCGCGTCCGACAGTGCCTGCGACTGCAGGGGCGAGAAGCCGCCCAGCGGGAAGAAAGGCACGTAGGCGACGCCATCGCCAGACAGCTGGTCGATCAGCGCGTCGTCGTCGCGATGGGCGAGATTGTAGTGGTTCTGCACGCAGACGACCGGCGCGATAGCGCGCCCCTCATCGATCTGAGCGGATGTCACGTTGCTGAGCCCCAGGTGGCGGATCAGGCCCTGCCTCTGGAGTTCGGCGAGGGTGGTGAACTGTTCCTCGATCGATCCCTCGCTCGGCCCGTGGATGCCGCCGACCCGCAGGTTGACCACGTCGAGGGCGTCGAGGCCGAGGTTGCGCAGGTTGTCGTGCACCGCCGAGGTGAGATCGGCTGGGGCGAGGGCCGGAATCCACGAGGCGTCGCCGCCCCGCCGCGCACCGACCTTGGTCACGATCACCAGATCGTCGGGGTAGGGATGAAGCGCCTCGCGGATCAGCTGGTTGGTGACATGCGGGCCGTAGAAGTCGCTGGTGTCGATGTGATCGACGCCGCTGGCCACCGCCTCGCGCAGCACGGCCAAGGCGGCGCCCCGATCCCTGGGCGGGCCGAAGACACCCGGTCCCGCCAGCTGCATCGCCCCATAACCCAGACGATTCACGGTGTGGTCGCCGAGCGGGAAGGCGCCGGCGGCGGTGGCGTTGTTCATGGCATCCTCCGAAGTTGCGATTGCCGTCCGTCCGCCGAACATGGGCTACATCTCCAGCACCACCCGGCCGGTGACCTTGCCGGCCCGCAGGTCGTCGAGCGCTTCATTGGCGGCATCGAGGCCGCGGGTGTGAACGGGGATGGGGTCGATCCGGCCGGCGCGGACCATGGCCATCATCTCCTCGGTTTCCGCCAGGGAGCCGACGTAGGAGCCGCCGATGGTCAGGGCGCGGAAGGGGAACATCGGCAGGGGCATGCTCATGGCGCCGCCGAAGAGGCCGACGATGACGATCCGGCCGCCGCGCCGCACGGCGCCCTGTGCGAAGGCGAAGGAGGCTTCCGAGCCGACGAAGTCGATGACCGCGAACGCGCCGCCTTCGGTGTCGGCGAGCAGCCGGCCAATCGCGGCGGGATCCTTGGTGTTGTAGGCGGCCTTGGCCCCGGACTCCATGGCGGCCCCGAGCCGGCCCTCGTCGATGTCGGCGACCAGCGGACCCTTGCCGAACAGGTGGCGGGCGAACTGAACGCCCATCATGCCCACGCCCCCGACTCCCAGCACCACCACCTCGTCCCGGGGACCCAGGGCGCCGACCTTCTTCATCGCCGAATAGGCGGTGAGGCCAGAACACATGTAGGTCGCCGCGAGCGCAGGCGCGGTCGTGCCATAGTCGAGCAGGTAGCGTGGATGGGGCGCCAGAACGTGGGTGGCATAGCCCCCGGCGACGCCCGACGAGCAGCCGAGATTGCGCGGGGCGTTGCAGTAGTTCTCCTCGCCGCGCAGGCACGCGGGACACTTGCCGCAGCCGATCCAGGGATAGACGGCGCGGTGGTCGCCGACGGCGACGCCCGTCGCCTCGGGACCGAGGGCGATCACCTTCCCGGCGATCTCGTGGCCGAGGGTATGCGGCAGCTTCATCCCCGCCAGGGGCAGCTTGGCGCCGCCGCCCAGGTCGAAGGAGCCTTCGTGGAGGTGCAGATCGCTGTGGCAGACGCCGCAATGCTCGACTTCGATCAGCACCTCCGTTCCCGTCGGCGTCGGCGTCGGCGTCTCGGCGCCTTCGAGCGGCTTGCCGAAGGCGGTGATGATCTGGCTGCGCATGGTGAAGGTTCCTCGAGCCGGGCGGGGCGTCGCGCCAGATGCCGGCGCGGCGGCGTCGGCGTCAAGCCGTGGCGATTGCCTTGTCCGCCGTCCGGATCGCGGCGGTGTGGGCGTTGTTCGCCTGGGGGCGGCTCGGCATCGAGCGGGGGCCGGTGGACGGATCGGCGCGAGACGCGAACTTCACGGTGACCGGCGCCAAATCGCTGGGTATGAACATCGGCGTGGCGCAGCCCATGGACATCCGCCTTTTCGAGAACGACCGCTGGCTCGGCGGCGACGATGTTCGCCTGCCCCGGGCGCGCTTCGCGCCGGCCATGGCGCGCCTGGCGCGGCGTTTCATGCCCGCGCCCGCCGCCAGATGAGAATCGGAGTCATCGCCGCCATCCTGGTGGGGCTGGCGGCGGCCACCGCCGTGGTCGGCTGGATCGGCTTTAGCGCGGTCTATCACGCGTTCGCGGCAATCGGCTGGCGGGGCGTGGGATTCCTCTGCCTCTATTCGGCGATCCCGGCGGCGCTTCTGGGAACGGCGTGGTTCGTCCTGGCGCCCCTGGCGCCGTCTGGAAGGTGGCTGACCTTCGTCGGAGCCCGGATGGTCCGCGACGCCGGCGCCGAGCTGCTGCCGTTCTCGCACGTCGGCGGATTCGTCATCGGCGCCCGCGCGGCCATGCTGGGCGGTGTGCCCAGCGCCCAGGCCTCCTCGACCACCGTCGTCGATGTGACCACGGAGATCATCGCCCAGCTCGGCTTCGTCGGCCTGGGCCTGGCGATCCTCGCCCTGCGCGCCGGCGACGCGACCAACGACGGAGCGCTGCTCGAGGGCGGCCTCGTGGGCCTGGCGTTCCTGCTGGCAGGCGCGGTCGGGCTGGTCGCCATCCAGCGGCGGGGCCTCGGCTTCATCGAGCCGCTCACGCGCCGCTTCGTTCCTCGCGCGGCGGCCTCGGCCGGGGCCTTCACCCAAGCGTTGAGCGCGCTCTACGACCGGCCGATGCGCCTGGCCCTGGCAGTCTGCGTCCATTTCGCCGCCTGGCTGGCGAGCGGGACCGGGGTGTGGCTGGCCCTGCGCCTGGCCGGCGTCCACATCGGCCTGGCCGCGATCCTGGCCATCGAGAGCCTCGTTGGCGCGGTGCGCGGGGCGGCCTTCGTCGTCCCGATGGGTATCGGCGTCCAGGAGGCGACCTACGCCGTTGTCGGTCCGCTCTTCGGCCTTGGCCCGGACATGGCGCTCGCCGTCTCGCTCCTGAAACGCGCCCGGGACATGCTCATCGGCGTGCCGACCCTGCTAGCCTGGCAAGGCCTCGAGGGCCGGCGGCTGGTCCACAGGGTTGGGGCCGAGGACGATCGCGGCCGGAGGATCGACGGCGGCTGACGCGTCGGGCGGCGGCCGCGCCGCGGGCGGCGGCGCTTCGGTTGGCTGCGCGGGAACATCAACCGGGCCGAAGTCCGGCAGCGGCGGAGCGACGCCGCGCGCCTCGTCGATCTCACCTTGCCTGGCCTGCAGCCAGGTCGATCTGAGAGTGGCGTAGGGATCGGCGGCGTCGCTGACCAGCGCGTCGAGGTCCGGGCCGGCCTGGATGCGCTCGTCCACCCCGCGGAACACAGCAATCCCCAACCCGGCATCGGTCTTGTACGGATAGGAAGCCCAGAACAGCGGACTGGACACCGAATCGACGCCGATCCCCAAGATGTCCCTCACTGTCGAGGGACCCAACAGCGGCAGAAACAGATAGGGGCCGGGTCCCACGCCGTAGCGGCCGAGGGTCACGCCGAAGCCATTGTCGTGATGGGGAATTCCGGCCCGTCTGGCGACATCGACGACGCCGCCGATTCCGACCGTGGTGTTGAGGGCGAATCTGGCCGCCGTGCCGGCCGCGCGCTTGGGGCGGGCCTGGAGAACGTCGTTGAAGAACACCACCGGCTCGGAGAGATTGGTCAGGAAATTGTGCAGGGCCGCTCCGATTGGCCCCGCCTTCAGATGGAAGAGCCGGCTGATCGGGCGCAGCAGGTCGCGGTCGAGGGCCAGATTGAAGGCGAAGGCGGCGCGGTTGAATCCCTCCCAGGGATCCTCCGCCGTCCGCGTTCCGCGCGCCATGCACGGCGCGCCGGTGAGGACCGCCGCGATCATGATCGCGGCGAAGGTCGTTCGGCGCACGCTCGCAGCTCCCTTCACGCGAACCGGCATAATCCTTGGACAGGACCGGCGGTTCAATCGAAACCTTCGAACCGGCGAATCTGGACGGAGGAACAGGGCCATGGTCTATCGCCTCGTCGTCCGCGAGGCGGCGCGCGCGGATGAAGCTTAACCTTGGTCCAGACCCCAAGCCGAGATCCGGAACCGAGGACGGCCGCCGGCCGATCGACGATCGAGCGGATGGTGGCCTTCTGCGCCGACCACGCGGCGCTGGTGGCCGGCCTGGGGCTGGTTCTCGGCCTCGCGGCGCTGGCCTACGCGGCGGCCAGTTTCGCCATGTCGACGAATACCGACCAGTTGATTTCCAAGGCCCCGCCGTGGCGCCAGCGCGAGGCCGCATTCGACCGGCTGTTCCGGCCGGAGGGCGACCCGCTGGTGGTGGTGATCGACGGCGCCACGCCGGAACTCGCCGAGCGGGCGGCCGCCGAAATGACCGCCAGGCTGGGCGCGCGCCGCGATCTCTTCCACGACGTCCGCCGGCCGGACGCCGGTCCGTTCTTCGCGACCGAGGGGCTGTTGTTCGAGTCGCCCGCCGATGTGCGCGCGAGCCTGGACCAGACGATCGCCGCTCAGCCCTTCCTGGGACCGCTGGCCGCCGACCCCAGTCTGCGCGGGCTGATGTCGATGCTGTCCATGGCGGCGCGAGGCGTCGGCTCCGGCGACACCACCCTGGCGGCCCTGGACCGGCCGATGTCCGCCCTGGCCGACACCCTGGAGGCGGTTCGCGCCGGCCGCCCGGCGTTCTTCTCGTGGCGCGCCCTGATCGCCGGCAAGCCTTCGGCGCCGCGCGACTTCCGCCAGATCGTCCTGGCCACCCCGCTCCTCGATTTCAGCCGCCTCCAGGCGGCGGCCGATCCCAGCGCCTTCGTCCGCGCCACCGCCCGGTCGCTGCGCTTCGACGCCACCGGTGGCGTGCGCGTGCGGCTCACCGGCTCCGGGCCGCTGGAGGACGAGGAATTCGGCACCCTCGCCGAGCGTGCGCCGCTGATCGCCAGCCTGGCCCTGGGCGCGATCGTCCTGATGCTCTGGCTGGCCACCCGCTCGGTCCGCGCCATCGGAGCGATCCTCGCCACCACCCTTGTCGGCCTGGTGGCCGCCACCGCCGGCGGCCTGGTCATCTTTCACCGCTTCAACGTCATTTCGGTGGCCTTCATCCCACTGTTCGTCGGGCTGGGGATCGATTTCGGCATCCAGTTCAGCGTCCGGTTCCGCGCCGAACAGGCCGACGGCGCCGGCGTCCGGGAGGCGCTCGTCGCCACCGCCGGCGGCATCGGCAGATCCCTGACCCTGGCGGCGGCGGCGATCGCCTGCGGCTTCCTCGCTTTCGCCCCGACCGCCTATGTCGGGGTCTCGCAACTGGGCGTGATCGCGGGACTGGGACTTATCGTCGCCCTGGCCCTGAACCTCACCCTGCTGCCGGCGCTCCTGCGCCTCGCCGACCCCGCCACCCCCTGGCGCGCGGCGGGCTACCCCCGTCTCCAGCGCCTGGACGCCTTCATCCTCGGCCATCGTCAGGCGGTGGTCGGAGGCGGCCTGATCGCCGGGGCGCTCTGCGCCTGCCTCATTCCCTGGCTGCGGTTCGACTTCAACCCGATCCACCTGCGAAGTCGCGCCACCGAATCGGTCTCGACCCTCCTCGACCTGATGAAGGATCCCGAGCAGACGCCGAACACGCTGGAGGTGATGTCGCCAGGTCTCGGCGCGGCGCGGGCGGTGGCCGCCAAGCTCGACCGGCTGGCCGAGGTAAAGCAGACCATCACCGTCGAAAGTTTTGTACCGGACGATCAGGCGGAGAAGCTCGCGGCCATCGCGGACGCCGCGAGCCTGCTCGACCTGACGCTCGATCCGGTGGTCGTCAGCCCGCCGCCGACCGACGCCGAGACGGCGGCGAGCCTGGACGCCGCCGCCGCCGATATCTCGTCGGCCGCGCTGGCGGCTCGTGAGCCGGCGGGGCCGGCGATTCGGCTGGCCGGCGACCTCAAGTGGTTGGCCGCCGCCGCGCCGGCGCAACGATCGCTCGCCAGCGCGGCGATCATTCCGGGTCTCGACACCATCCTGGATGAGACCCGCGCCGCGCTCGCCGCCAAGCCCGTCGCCCTGGCCACCCTGCCGCCGGAGGTCACCCGGGACTGGCTGGCGCCGAACGGAGAAGCGCGGGTTTCGGTGATCCCCAAGGGCGATTCCAACGACAACGCCACTCTGGCGCGCTTCACCCGGGCCGTCCTTGCGGTCGCGCCGAAGGCGACGGGAACCCCGATCGGCATCCAGCGCGGGGCGCGGACGGTCGCCGGGGCCTTCATCGAGGCGGGCGTCCTGTCGTTCATCGTCATCACCCTGCTCCTGTTCGCGGTCCTGCGGCGCGCGCGGGACGTGGCCATCACCATGGCCCCGATCGTGCTCACCGGCCTCCTGACGCTCGGCACCTGCGTCGTCATCGGCCAGCCGCTCAATTTCGCCAACATCATCGCCCTCCCGCTGCTGTTCGGCATCGGCGTCGCCTTCCACATCTATTTCGTGATGGCCTGGCGGTCCGGCGCCTCGCACCTCCTGCAATCGAGCCTGACCCGGGCGGTGTTCTTCAGCGCCCTGGCCACGGCCACCGGCTTCGGCAGCCTGTGGGCGTCGAGCCACCCGGGCACCGCGAGCATGGGCAAGCTCCTGATGGTCTCCCTGGTCTGGACCCTGGTCTCTGCCCTCATCTTCCAGCCCGCGCTGATGGGTCCGCCGGAGGCCAGGGCGGAGCGGGCGAACTGATCCCTGGAAATGGAGGTCTCGGTCAGGCAAGATCGCGGCGTGAGCCCCGCCAAGAGAACTCTCGCTCCCGACACCTTCAACGAGATCGCGACCTTGCGCATCGAGTTGAAGCACACCGAGCCGCTGATCTGGCGCCAGGTCGAGGCGCCGACCTCGATCACCCTGAAGGTCCTGCACGACATCATCCAGGCGACGATCGGCTGGATGGATTACCACCTCTTCGAGTTCACCATCGCCGGGCGACGCTACGGTCTGCCCATGGACGGGGACTGGGGAAACGAGCCCCGCAGGGAAGCCGCCAAGGTCCGACTGCGCGAAGTGCTGCGGCCTGGCAAGACCGTCATCGACTACATCTACGACTTCGGCGACAGCTGGGAGCATGAGATCACCGTCACCGGTGTCCGACCGGGCCAGCCCGGTGTCTCCTACCCGCGTTACGTCGGAGGGGAGCGTAACGGGCCACCAGAAGACTGCGGCGGTATCCCCGGCTTTTACGCGATGCTCGAGGCCAGGGCCGACCCCGATCATGCCGAACATGAGCAGGTCGTCGAATGGCTCGACGACTACGATCCCAACCTCGTCGAGGACTTGCCGATCAAGTACGCGCTCGGCCGCATCGCGGCTCGCCGCAACGCCGTCAAGGCGCGCATCGGCAAGACCAACCGGCCTTGATCATAACCTGTGGGACCGCCGGCGTGTCGCCGGCGACCGGCCCGAGCCGGCCGCGTCTTATTTCTCGCGGCGCACGCCGCCTTCTCAATTTATGAAAGACCGCCGACGTTTCGTCGGCTGCCGGCGAGGAGAGCCTGTGAACAAATGACGCCTTGGTTCGTAGCGCGGGGTTTGTCAGCCCGCTCTAGCTGAAGCCGCCACGGCGGGAAGGGCGGGCTGGAAGCCCATTGGCGCTAAGTTAGGACTGCCGAGGCGCGCTCACTTTCCCCTGGGCCGAGCGACGCACATACCTTTGAGCAGATTTCCTCAGATCCTCCACCGTAGGGGGAGGGGGACCGCCTCGCCGAAGGACGAGGGGGTGGAGGGGGTGATCCGCAGCGCCGGCGTGGCGGAGAACCCCCTCCG
>Ga0208849_1000921_pt1 | contig 23699 bp, 18 predicted proteins | sample NGESurdeep072012_10_FD_184470 | JGI IMG/M metagenome (GOLD analysis project Ga0208849, IMG submission 184470) | Arctic peat soil microbial communities from Barrow, Alaska - NGEE Surface sample 53-3 deep-072012 (SPAdes) | ecosystem: Environmental > Terrestrial > Soil > Wetlands > Peat ... | reverse complement strand
TTGCCTCGATGACCCCGGCGGCCTGGTTGACCAGGGTCAGCGTCGCCGAGCCGATCGTGCCGGCCCCGGAGATGAGGTTGCCGGCGTTGGTCAGGGTCGTCGCCGAGCTTCCCCCGACGATCTGGTTGGAAGGGATGTCGGACAGGGTGACCTTGCCCGCGCCACTGAGAGTGGTGGTCGCGGCGATCGCCAGCGTCGTCGCATCGCCCAGGCTTCCGAGAGCGATTTTTCCGGTGTTCGCGAAGGCGCCGCCGATCGCGAAGTCGGCGCCATCCGCCAGGGTGATCGAGCCGGCGTTGCCGCCGGCGCCCGTGCCGTTGGTGGCGGTGAATTCGCCGCCAGTTATGGCCAAGGTGGCCGTCGCGGCCGTCTGGATACTCGAGACGGTCTCGCTGGCCGACGTGGTGACGGTGTAGGCGGTCGTTCCGGCGGCATCCAGAATGGCGTCATCCGCCGTGCCCGGCGCCGCGCCCCCCGTCCAGTCGGCCGCGTTCGTGAACGCGCCGTTGATCTGCTTGGACCAATGAATCTGAGTCATGACTACCCCTCGATGCGCAAATCCGCGCCGGGCGACCAATCACCAACAGGCGAAGACCGCGCCTTTGTTTCCCGGCACGACATTTGGGTATCGCGCCGCGCTGGCGGTGCACATTGACAGCGTGTTAACCGCGAAAAGATTCTTTCTGGTCTGCGCGTGGATGCTTGAAGTACGCCGGCCGACCCGCTCCTGGTGATGGGTCGGCAATGCGCATTTCCTCGTCGTCGATGGCCGAAAGCGGAGGCCTCGGCGTCAGCACCCCTGGCTGATGACATCGCGCCTGGGGTCGGAAACCAGGAACGCGGCATAGCTTTTTCCGGCGAAAGCCGCCGACGAACCCCGGCTCAGCCTCCCGAGAGGTTCGACGCGCCCGAAGCACCGGGCGAGGACGGCGGGGTTGATCCGGCGGCTCAGATCGACGACCACGCCGGGACGGGAGAGGTCGGGTCGGATCGTCTCCAGTCCCGCGTAGCGTTCGCGCTCGTCGAGTTGCAGCGTCGGCGCGCGGAGGGCGGTCTCGTCGGCGAGTTGGGCGTTGAGCCCATAGCTCGTCGTGCCCACCCAGGCCGCCGAGGTCGAGACGCGCATGCCCTCAAGCTGGCGGGCGAACGCCGGCCATCCACGAACGGGGGAAGCAGGATCGAAGCGTCGGTCCACGGCGCCAGCCGGCAGGAAAACCAGCGCCAGGGCCGCGGCGCAGACGGCGAAGCCCAGGATCGGGGCCGCCGGCTTCAGGCTCGTCCATGCTCCACCCAGACGCGCCGCCGCCACCGCCGCGCAGATGGCGATGGCCGGATAGACCAGGACCGGCCAATGGGCCTGCACCCGGTCATGAAGGCTATGGACCAGAAGATAGAGGATGAACGGCGCGCTGGTGGCGACGAAGAAAATGAGATCGGCGCCGCCGGGGTCGGCCCTTCGTCGCGCGCCGAGACCGCCCAAAGCGAACGCGGCGATCAGTGGATTGATCAGCAGCACCTGAAGGCCGACGAACTCGACCAGATGCCACGGCGCGAAACGATTCCCCACCACCCGCCCGAACTGCTTGGCGAAGGTCAGCCAGTGGTGATCGGCGTTCCAGGCGACGTTGAGGCCGAAGATCGCCGCGGCGATGAGCGCCGCCAGCCACGGGCCGGCGGTGCGGAGCCTGGCGCGGCCGTCCGGCGTCCAGGCGAGCCACATGAACACCCCTGGCCCGAGGAACAGGGCGGAGTATTTCGAAAGCGCCGCCAGTCCGCCCGCCGCGCCGGCGGCGATCCACCACGCGGCGCCGCCGCGTCGGCGCGCTTTCAGCGCGCTCCACAGGGTCAGGATCCAGAACAGGCTCGCCGGCGCGTCGGGAACGGCGAGAAAGCCGCCGGCGGTGACCAGCGGCATGGCGTTGAACCAGACGCCGGCGCGCCGCGCGGTGCGCTCGTCGGCGCCGGCCAATCGGGCGAGGTCGAAGACCAGCAGGCCGCCAGCGGCGGCGGCGAGGATCGCCGGCAGCCTTACGCCCAGGGCGGTGTCGCCGGCCACCGCCCGCCCGAGCCAGATCCACCAGGAGATCATCGGCGGATGGTCGTAGTAGCCGAACGCCGGCTTCATCGACCACAGGCGATAATAGGCCTCGTCCTCGGTTAGGTGGACCGCGGCCCCCACGATCAGCCGGATCGCCAGAAGTCCAACGACGACCGCCGCCAGGACGACTGGAAACCCCGGCGTGGTCCTACCAGACGGCGGCGGCGGTGCTGACATAGTTCCAGGCCGCACCCGCAAGCGCCCCGCCCACGCCCGCCACCCACCACAGCGAGGTGAAGCGGTGAATCAGATCGCCCACGGCCACATTGGCGATCAGGCCCAGCGCACAGAGGCCGCAGAAGCGCAGGTAGCCCCAGATCAGCGCCGGTCCGGACAATCGGCGGTCGCGGTAGGTGATGGCGTTGTTGATCATGAAGTTGGAGGTCATGGCGGTGACCGCGCCGATCAGTTGGGCCGGGTCGAAGTGGGCGTCGAGGGTCAAGGCCAGTCGCTCGACGCCGAGTTGGACCAGGAGACCGCTGGCGCCGACCATGGCGAACATCAGGACCCGGGCGGGGATGAGGTTGCCGGTGAGTCGGGCGAGAATCAGGCCCAGATACTCGATCACCACCCTCACATCGAGCTTGCTGGTTCCCGACTGGCGCTCGCGAAAGGCGTAGGGAAGTTCGACGATTCTCGGCGGCGCCGGCTGGGAAGCGATGATGTCGAAAAGAATCTTGAACCCTTGGCGCGACAGCTTCGGCGCGACCCGTTCGACCACCTCTCGGCGGACCATGAAGAAGCCGCTGATCGGGTCGGTGACGTCGGCGTCCAGCACCCGCCGCGCCAGCCAATTGGCCACGCGGCTGCCCAGTTTCCGGCGGTCCGACAACCCCTCGTCCACCTGGGCATGGCCCAGATAGCGGCTGCCGATCACCAGGTCGGCGCGCCCCGAGCGCAACGTCTCCAGCATGGCGGGCAGAAGGCTTTCGTCGTGCTGATGATCAGCGTCGATCACCGCCACGAACGGGCTGGCGCTGGCCAGGATGCCCTCGACGACCGCTCCGGCGAGACCTCGGCGTCCGACCCTGCGCAGACAGCCGACTCTGGGATCGGCGGCGGCGAGCGACTTCACGCTCTGGGCCGTGCCGTCCGGGGAATCGTCATCGACGAACAGCACCCGCCATTCGACACCCACCAGGGTCTCCCGCAGCAGCACGACCAGAGGGCCGACGTTTTCGTGCTCGTTGAATGTCGGGACGACGACCGTCAGTTCGCAGGCGCCGGGCAACGCGGTCGCGACAGCCAGGGATTTGGGTCGGTCGAGGATGGGCCGATCTCTCCACGATGGATCGGCCGTGCTACAGCGGCCGGATGAGCAGGAGCGATATCGCAATCGGGGCCGGGGACGAAATCGTCCTTGACGCCCGCGGTCACCGCTGCCCGATCCCCGCCCTTCGCCTGCGAAGGGCTCTCGCCGCCGCGCCGCCCGGAACGAGTATTCGCCTCATCGCCGATGATCCCATGGCGCGGATCGACGTGCCGCACTTCGCCGCCGAGGCCGGGGTCGATATCCTGGACGTCGAAGATCGAGGTCCCGCGACCTCGTTCTTAATTCGCCAGCGTTGACGCCGTCAGGGATGCGGCGCGCCGTGGGGGCACGACGCGCCGCCAGGATGAGCTTTGTCTTCCTCCTGGTCGGCCGCCCTCCGCCACGAGGGACGGGAGAGCGCGGAGGACGACCGACGCTCGCGGAATTGCGCCATTACGCCTGAATGGCCGCTGAACGGATCACAGAGCGCCCACGGCGTGCAGCGCCGCGACGGCCTCGGCCGAAAAACCCCAATCGTTCAGGGCCGCGTCGTTATCCGCGCCGATCGCCGGTGGCGGCCCGGCGACAGCGCCGGGGGTCGCCGAAAACCGGGGCGCCGGCGCGGGCTGGATGATGCCATCGATGGTGACGAAGGTATTCCGCGCCGCGTTGTGGGCGTGCCGGGGCGCCTCGTCGAGATCGAGCACCGGCGCGAAGCAGACGTCGGTTCCCTCCATGATCGCGCACCAATCGTCTCGGGTCTTGCCGGCGATCGCCTGGGCGAGCTTTGCCCGCAGGGCCGGCCATTGGGTTCGGTCCATCTGGGCGTCGAAGGCCGGATCGGAGATGCCGGTCTTTTCCAGGAGGAGTGCGTAGAATTGCGGTTCGATCGACCCGATGGAAATCCATTTCCCGTCGGCGCACCGGTAGGTGTCGTAGAAATGGGCGCCGCCGTCGAGGAGGTTTGAACGGCGGGTCTCCTTCCAGATACCCGCGGCCTTCAGGCCGTAGAACATGGCCATCAGCGAGGCCGCGCCGTCGCTCATGGCGCAATCGATCACCTGGCCCTGGCCGCTCGCCCGCGCATGGATCACCCCGGCCAACAGGCCAAAGGCGAGATACAGAGCGCCGCCGCCGAAGTCGCCGACCAGGTTGAGGGGCGGAATGGGCTTCTCGTCCAGTCCGATCGCATGCAGCGCGCCGCTGATGGCGATGTAGTTCATGTCGTGGCCCGCCGCCTTGGCGTAGGGTCCGCTCTGGCCCCAGCCGGTCATCCTGCCGAAGACCAGACGCGGGTTGCGGGCCAGGGCGACGTCCGGTCCCAGGCCGAGACGTTCCATCACCCCCGGCCGAAAGCCCTCGAACACGGCGTCGGCGGTTTCCATGAGTTTCAGGCAAGCCTCGACCGCCGCCCGTGACTTCAGGTCCATGGCCACCGAGCGCCGCCCGCGCGCGGTGATGTCGCTGGGGCCGCCGCGCCCGCCACCCTTGCGGTCGATTCGCACGACGTCGGCGCCCAGATCGGAGAGCAGCATGCCGCAGAACGGTCCCGGCCCGATGCCGGCGAATTCCAGGATCTTCATTCCCGACAGCGGACCTTGTCTCATGAAGCCGATACCCTTGCGATGACGACCGATGGACGGGAAGGGAACCCTTTGCCGGCGTTGGGCGCAAGTGCGGACGTGTCTTCGTCGTGTCTTGGTCGGCGTTATGCTCGCCACGAGGCTCTGCTATGATGGCGCGTGGCGCGAATCTGCGGCGCCCGCGAGGGACTGCTGGGGGAGAAGTGTCGATCGACGCCCGGATCCTGATCGTCGCGCGCGATGACGCGTGGGCCGGGCCCTTCTCCGAAGGTCTCGACCGGCTCGGCTGGCGGACGATCACCGCCCGCGGCCCCTACGCCGCCATCGCCGCGCTCGGCGATCTGAAGGTCGAGGCGGTGATCATCGACGCCCAGGACGAAGGGGCCGCGACCCTCGCGCGGCGGCTCAAGGCCGCCTATGCGCCGCGCCGCCTGCCGATCGTCGGGATCGGCGCCTCTGAGATCGGCGACGCCGCCCATCCCTTCGATATGCTCATCGCCCCGCCGCTCCATCCCAGTCAGGCCGTCCACCGGCTCGAGTCTTTGATCCGGCTCGCCGTGGCGCAGGAGGAGTTCGACCTTCGGGTGCAGACCTTCGCCGAGCGTGGCCGCCGGCTGGAGGCGCTGGAGATTGACTCCAGCCCTCTGCGTGTTCTGGCCGTCGGCGAGCCGGCGCCGCGGTTCCTCGCCCTGTCGAACGCCCTCGAAGAGTCCGGCGCGGACGTGGTCGGAGCCTTTACCGCCTACACCGCGTTCGATTACCTCCACGAACGCCACTTCGAGGCGGTGGTGCTGTGGTCGAGGGACGACTGCCGTGAAGCGCTCTCGATCGCCAACGGCATGCGACGCAACACCCGCCTCTACCACATCCCCGCCCTCCTCTGTTCCGAGCGCGCCGCCGAGGCGGACGTGTGGGACAAGGGGGTCACCGATGTTGCGTCGCCGGACGCCGCCAGCGGCGAAATGGCCCGCCGGGTCGTCGAGTTGGCCGGCGCCTATCGCCGGCAGAACAACGTCCGGTTGGCGCTCGAAAAGGCGCGCGGTTCGGGACTGATGGACGCGGCGACCGGCCTCTTCACGCGGGATCTGTTCGCCGCTCATCTGACGCGCCTGGCGCACGCCTCGCGCGACCGCAATCGGCCCCTCACCGTCTGCGTGCTGAAGCTCGCCGACAGTCCGACGGTGAGCATGGCGCGCGCCGGCGGCTGGCTGGACCGCGCCATCCCCCAGATCGGAGCCATGATCGGCCGTCTGGTGCGGGTCGAAGACACCGCCGCCAGGCTCGGCGCGGAGGTCTTCGCCCTCGCCCTGCCCGGCGCCATCCTCGCCGCCGGGCGCGCCGCCGGGGAGCGGATCGCCGCGGTGATCGCCTGCACCGCCTTCAGTTGCGGCGACGGCGCGCCATTCGTCGCCGAGTTCGACCTCGGCGTCGCGGAGGTTCGCCCCGGAGAGAGCGCCGCGCGGGCGCTCGAGGACGCCGCGGCGTCGGCCATGCGCCGCCGGGCGGGTTGAGGCGAGGACGAGTTCGCGCCGATGCCGCCCACCTTCGGACCTCGCAGCTACGGCCTGATCATCGGCCTTGCCGTCGTCGTGGGCGTCATGCTCCTTCGAAACAGCCGACCCAGGACCCTGCGCGTCGAGCGGCTGTGGATCCGCCCGATGATCTTCCTGGCCCTGCTCGCCACCACCCTGGCCGCCACGCCGCCGCCGCTCACCCCTGTCGGCATGGCCCTCCTGGCCGCCGCCCTGATCGTCGGATGCGCCTTGGGCTGGCTGCGGGGCCGCTCGATGCGGATCGAGGTCCACCCGCGGACCCACGACGTCACCTCGCGCGCCTCGCCGGTCGGCATGGTCTTCATCCTCGCGCTCGTCGTCCTGCGCCTCGGAATGCGCGGAGCTGCCGTCCAGAGCCCGTCGGTGATCGGCGTCCCCGCGACCACCGCGACATCCGCGCTGATCCTGCTGGCCGTGGGTATGATGGTGACCCAGGCGATCGAGATGTGGCTTCGCTCCCGGCGTCTTCTGGCCGAGGCCCAGGCCGCCCCATCCCCCGCGGGAACTCCGATCGTTCGGTAAAGTCGGGCCGCCTACCGCGCGTCCCTGGCCTGGGCCGCCAGCGCGGTGAGCACCCGCTCGGCGGCCGCCAGTCTCTGGATCGGTGTCTCCCACTCCCCCTTGACCACCACCTTCTGATCCGGCCGCAGGCGCCAGGCGATGGCGTTCTTCTGGATGAAGGCAACCAGTCCGGCCGGGTTGGCGAAGTGATCGTCCCGAAAACTGACCAGCGCGCCCTTGGGACCCACATCGATCTTCGACACATTGGCTTCCCGGCACAACCCCTTGATCGCCACTACCTTCAAGAGCTGATCTGCTTCCGGCGGCAGGGGTCCGAAGCGGTCGATGAGTTCGGCCGCCAGGGCTTCGCGGTCGGCCGCGCGCTCGGCGTCGGACAGCCGGCGGTAGAGAGCCAGGCGAACATTGAGGTCGGGAACATAGGCTTCCGGAATCAGCACCGCCGCGCCGGTGTTGATCTGGGGCGACCAGCCTCGATCGCTCTGGGTTTCGACGGCGCCGGCCTTGGCGCGCAGATCGGCCACCGCGTCCTCAAGCATCTGCTGATAGAGTTCGACGCCGATCTCGCGGATATGTCCGGACTGCTCCTCGCCCAGCAAGTTGCCGCCTCCGCGGATGTCGAGGTCGTGACTGGCGAGCTGAAACCCCGCCCCCAGGCTATCCAATGACTGGAGCACCTGAAGCCGCCGCTCCGCCCCGGCGGTGATCGGCTTTTCGAACGGCGTGGTCAGATAGGCGTAAGCCCGCGCCTTGGCCCGACCGACCCGCCCGCGGAGCTGGTAGAGCTGCGAAAGGCCGAACATATCGGCGCGGTGAACGATCAGAGTGTTGGCCGTCGGAATGTCCAGGCCGGATTCGACGATCGTCGTCGATAGCAGCACGTCGTACTTGCCCTCATAGAAGGCGGCCATGACGTCCTCGAGTTCGGTCGCGCCGAGCTGCCCGTGGCCGACCGCGACCTTCACTTCCGGGACCTGCTCGCGCAGGAACCGCCGCAGATCCGGCAGGTCGGCGATGCGGGGCGCGACATAGTAGGCCTGGCCGCCGCGATACTTTTCCCGCAACAGCGCTTCACGGATGGAAATCGGGTCCCACGGCGTGACGTAGGTGCGCACGGCCAGGCGGTCCACTGGCGGCGTCGCGATGATCGACATCTCGCGGATTCCCGACAGCGCCATCTGCAGGGTGCGCGGAATTGGCGTCGCGGTCAGGGTCATCACGTGCACTTCGGCGCGCAGGGCCTTCAGCGCCTCCTTGTGCTTGACCCCGAAGTGCTGTTCCTCATCGACGATCACCAGGCCGAGGTCCTTGAACTTGACCTGCTTGCCGAGCACCGCGTGAGTGCCGATGACGATCTCGATCTCTCCCTTGGCCAGGCCCTCGCGGGTTTGCGTCACCTCGGCGGCCGGGACCAGGCGGGAGAGCCGCCGGACCCGCACCGGCCAGCCGGCGAAACGCTCGATGAAGGTCGTGAAGTGCTGGCGCGCCAGCAGGGTCGTCGGGCAGACCAAGGCGACCTGGCGCCCGCTCATGGCCATGACGAAGGCCGCGCGCAGGGCGACCTCGGTCTTGCCGAAGCCGACGTCGCCGCAGATCAGCCGGTCCATGGGCTTGCCGGCGGCCAGATCGGCCAGCACATCGCCGATAGCGGCCAATTGGTCCTCGGTCTCCTCGTAGGGGAAGCGGGCGCAGAATTCGTCGAACAGGCCGTGCGGCGGCTCCACTTCCTCCACCTCGTGCGTGGCCCGCGCCGCGGCGATGGCGATCAGGCCCTCGGCCATTTCGCGCAGCCGCTCCTTGGCCTTCGCCTTGCGGGCCTGCCAGGCGGCGCCGCCCAGGCGGTCGAGCTGGACCCCCTCGCTCTCCGCGCCATAGCGCGTCAGCAGATCGATGTTCTCCACCGGAAGATAGAGCTTGGCGTCGGCCGCGTAGTGCAGCTCCAGGCAGTCGTGCGCCGCGCCCTGGATGTCGAGGGTCGTCAGGCCCTCGTATCGTCCGATGCCGTGCTCGATGTGGACCACGAGATCGCCGGCTCCCAGCGTCGACGCCTCGGCCAGGAAGTTGGCGGCCCGGCGGCGGCGTCTGGGACGCGCCAGCCGGTCGCCGAGAATGTCGGTTTCCGAAATGACCGCCAGGTTCGCGGTTTCGAAGCCCGCCTCGAGGGGTAGCACGGCGCGCTGCGGTTTCCTCGGATCGGCCGCCTTGGCCGCCTGCCAGTAGGGTGCGAGCGAGATGCCGGTGAGGCCATGGTCGGTCAGCATCACGCCCAGGCGTTCGGACGAACCCTCCGACCAGGAGGCGAACAACACCCGCTTGCCGGCCGCCGCGAGCTTCCGGGCGTGATCGGCGGTGGCTTCGAAGAGATTGACGCTGTCTCGCGCCCGCTCGGCGGCGAACGTCCGCCCGCGCCGCGCGCCCATGTCGATACTCTCCTCGGCCGCCTCGCGCTCGAAGGGAGTGAACCGCCGGCTCGGGCGCGACGCCAGGCTTCTTCCCCATTCGTCGGCGGTGAGGTAGAGCGCCTCGGGCGGCAGGGCGCGATAGTGAGCCTTGCGATCCGCCTGCGAGCGGGCGTCGAAGGCGTCGGCGATCATCGCCGCTCGCTCCTCGCGCGCCTCCCGCGCCTGGTGGTCCAGTCCGATGAGCGCGCCTTCGGGCAGATAGTCGAACAGGGTTTCCAGTTGGTCGTAGAAAAGCGGCAGCCAGTGCTCCATGCCGGCCCGGCGGGCGCCCTCGGAGACAGTCGCATAGAGCGGGTCATCCCCCGGCGCGCCAAACGCCCCCAGATAGCCGGCGCGGAAGCGCGCCACCGCGCCGGCGTCCAGCAGCACCTCGCTGACCGGCAACAACTCCACCGAAGCCAATTGACGCGTCGAGCGCTGGGTCTCGCGATCAAAGGCGCGGATCGATTCCAGTGTGTCGCCGAACATATCCAGCCGCGTCGGCTCGTCGGCGCCCGGCGGGAAGACGTCGATCACCCCGCCGCGAATGGCGAACTCGCCGCGCTCGGAGACCGTCGATGCGCGGTGATAGCCGTTGATCGCGAAATACCTCTCCAGGTCGGCGATATCGACGGCTGCGCCGGTCGCCGCACCGTAGCTCGCCTCGACCACCGCGTGGCGAGGCGGCAGACGTTGCATCAGTGCGGGGGCGGTGGTGACCAGCAGCGCCGGAACTTTCGCGGCCAATCCGCGCGCAAGCCGGCTCAGCGTCGCCATCCGTTGCGCCGCGACGCCCGGCGAAGGCCCCGCGCGGTCGTAGGGCAGGCAATCCCAGGCCGGGAACCAGATGACCTCGATTTCCGGCGCGAAGAACGCCGCGGCCCCGGCGAAGGCCGCCGCGCGCGAGCCGTCCCGGGCGACGAACACGGTGAGGCCGCCGCGAGCGCGGGCGATGTCGGCCATGGCCAGGGCGTCGAAGCCCTCCGGAGCGTTCATCAACTCCAGGGCGCCGGGGGCGCTGGCCAGGCGTTTCAGTTCGGAAGCCGAGGACATGCCGCGCGTACTCAGCGGGGCCGAAAAGCGCGCAGTCGCGCCATCACGTCGTGGTCGAAACGAGGCGGCGTCGGCCGGGTTCCGGCGATCCAATCGTAGAGATCGGTGTCCGGCAGTTCGAGCAACTCCTCGAGGCGATCGAGCTCGGGTTCCGACATGCCGCCGGCATGGCTGTCCGCGAACGGACCCAGGATCAGGTCCGCTTCGCGAAATCCCCGGCGCCAGGCGCGCAGCCTGACTCTCTTGATCCTCGCCTCATCCATCGAAGGAGTGGCCCTATAGAGGCCGCCGCTCGCCGGCGCCAGCGCCGAACTCTCAGGGTGCGTCGCGAAAGTAGGGTTCGACCGGACCCTGGAGCTTGATCGTCATCGCCTTGCCGTGGCGGTCGACGGTCGCGCCGATCGTGAGCCGCACCCAGCCTTCGCTGACGCAGTATTCATCGACGTTGGTCTTCTCCACGCCCTTGAAACGCACGCCCACGCCGCGCTCCAGGCACGCCGCGTCGTGATGCGGGCTGTCGGGATCGACGGAGAGACGGTCGGGCGGGGTGTCCGCGGGTTCGCTCATGGCCGCGTAGATAGCCAGCGCCGGGCCGGAAGCCAACGCCTCCCTGACAGCCGGGCGCCGATGATCGCGCCCGCCGCCGAGATCGCCGCTATGATGGGTCCCTCATGCGGCCCGAGATTCTCTTCACGTTGTTCGCACCGATCACGGCCCTGAAGGGCGTCGGCGCGCGCGTCGCGCCGCTGCTGGAGCGGGTGGCCGGGCCGCGAATCCGTGATGTCCTCTTCCTCGCCCCTCAAAGTCTGGTGCGACGCCGTCGGGCCACGGCCGCGCGGGCGGTCGAGGGCGAGGTCCAGACGTTCGTCGTGACCATCGAGTCCCATCAGAAGCCTGGCCGGCCGAGCCATCCCTGGAAGATCCGGGTCTTCGACGACACCGGGTTCCTCACCCTGGCCTGGTTCAAGGGCCACGGACCCCATCTCGAAAGTCAGAACCCGGTCGGCTCGCGGCGGGCGGTGAGCGGACGCGTGGAGCGCGACCGCTACGGGACCGTGCCGCAGATCGTTCACCCCGACTATCTGCTGCCGGAGGATCGCGTCGCGGAGATCCCGGCGGTCGAGGCGATCTATCCCGCCTCCGCCGGCTTGCTGCCCCGCACGGTGCGCCGCTTCGCCCTGGCGGCGCTCGACCGCGCGCCGACTCTTGCCGAATGGCAGGACCCGGCGTGGCTGGCCAGGCAGGCGTGGCCGAGCTGGCGCGAGGCCTTGGCGAGCGTCCACGCCCCCGTCGGCGAAGGAGATCTTTCTCTCCAGGCGCCGGCGCGCCGGCGGCTCGCCTATGACGAACTCCTCGCCCACCAGCTCGCTCTCGCCGCGCGCAAGCGCGACCGACGCGCCCATGCCGCACCCCGGATCGCCGCCAGCGACGTGGCCGAACGAGCGCGCGCCGCCCTGCCCTTCTCCCTGACCGGGGCCCAGGCGCGGAACCTCGCTGAAATCCGTGGCGACCTCGCTTCCGGACAGCGGATGAGCCGCCTGATCCAAGGGGACGTCGGCTCGGGAAAGACCGTGGTCGCCATGCTGGCCATGGCCGATGCCGCCGCGGCCGGCCTCCAGTCGGCGCTGATGGCCCCCACCGAGATCCTCGCCCGCCAGCATTTTGAAACCATCGCCTCGCCTCTGGCGAGCCAGGGCGTCCACGCCGTTCTCCTCACCGGGCGGGACAAGGGCGCCGCGCGGGCGCGCAAGCTGCGGCAACTCCTCGCCGGCGAAGCGACCGCGGTGGTCGGCACCCATGCCCTCTTCCAGGACGACGTGCGGTTCCAGAACCTCGCGTTCGCGGTGATCGATGAACAGCATCGCTTCGGCGTCTCCGAGCGCGCCCGTCTGCAGGCCAAGGGCGAGAGCGTGCACCTGCTGGCAATGTCGGCGACACCCATTCCGCGCACCCTCGAACTGACCCTGTTCGGCGATCTCGACATCTCGAGTCTGGACGAAAAGCCTCCCGGCCGCCTTCCCGTCGCCACCCGGGCCGCGCCGATGCCGCGCCTGTCCGAGGTCGTCGAGCGCCTTCGCCGGGCCGTGGCCACGGGCGTCCAGGCGTTCTGGATCTGTCCCCTGGTCTCGGAATCCGAACTGGTCGATCTCGCCGCCGCCGAGGCCCGTCATGCCGCCCTGCGCGAAGTGTTCGGCTCCGCGGTCGGCCTCGTTCACGGCCGCCTGCCCTCGGCCGAGAAGGACGAAGTCATGGCCGACTTCGCCGAGGGTCGGCTGTCGGTGCTGGTCGCCACCACCGTCGTCGAGGTCGGTGTGGACGTGCCGGCGGCGACGATCATGGTCATCGAACAGGCGGAGCGCTTCGGGCTCGCCCAACTCCATCAGCTGCGCGGTCGCGTCGGCCGGGGCGGCGCCGAAAGCAGCTGCGTGCTGCTCTACGATCCGCCGCTGTCGGAAATTGCCGGCCAGCGCCTGGATATCCTTCGCCGCACCGACGACGGCTTCCTCATCGCCGAAAAAGACCTCGACCTTCGCGGCGGCGGAGATCCCCTCGGCCTGAGGCAGAGCGGCTTTCCCGCCTACAGGCTGGCCGACCCGGTCGCCCACCGGGATCTGATCGCCGCCGCCGCCGACGACGCCCGTCTGATCCTCGCCCGCGACCCGCATCTCACCTCGCCCCGCGGCGAGGCGGTGAAGGTGCTTGTCGAGCTCTTCGACTGGCGCGCGGGATCGAGTCTCGCGGAGGCCGGATAGGAGATGGGAGAGGCCGCTTCGAGGTCGCCAGCCAGCCTGCCGTGCGGACCCGGGAGTCGGCGGCGAGATCGGCCCAGAAGAGATTGTATCCGGGCGCTTTCAGCCGATCGGCCCAGTCGCCGGTCGGCCGCAGGGAGGCGGATCGCGGCCGGGTCACGCGGAGCAGGCCACCCTCGCATCGGGCGGCCACCTGACGGGCCATGAAGCCGGGCCGCGCGGTCCATTCAAGGCCGGTGGCGTCCGCGGCGCCGAGGTTCAGGCGCGCCGGCGCCTCCGCCCCGCTCGCCGCGCCGAGCAGCGGGTTGACGCAAAGGGCGGGCCGCCGCCCGAGCGGCGCCAGGCCGCCACGGTCGTTCCACACCACGCTTCGGCTGAGAATCCGCTGCGCCCGGGCGAAGTCTTCGCGGTTCACGCTCATCCAGGCCACCGCGCATCCAGCCTCTTCGCGCGACGCGCAGGCCGGCACCGGCGCGCCGGCTCCGAACTCATCGGCCGGGACGATGGAATCGACCAGATAGGCCGCCACCAGCCGTCCGCGCAGAGCCGGGTCGGGGTCGATCTCCTCGCGCAGCAGCCGGGCGGCCAGGCCTCCTCCCTGCTCGACTCCCACCAGGATGAACGGTCGGCCTTGGTTGAGATGTCGCAGGAAGAAGACGAACGCGGCGCGGATATCGCCATAGGCGAAGCGCCGCGCGTCGATGGCGTCGTCGAACAGGGTCAACGAGGTATAGAGGCTGGCCTGCCGATAGCGGGGAACGAACACCCGGCCGACGTCGGCGAACGGCGCGGCGTAGTTGGGCAGCATCACCCGATCGAGCAAGGCGGCCGAACGCCGGTCGCCGATCGGCCCGTTCCAGTCCTTGCCGCCGTCGAAGGTCGTCGGGTGGACGAAGAACACATCGACCGGCGCCCGCGCGCCGCCTTCGCCCAGGCGCGCCCAGGCCGCCGCCATCGCGTAGTCGGGGGCCGGAGGCGGACGATAGACGGTGTAGGGGATCTTCGGATCGAGCAGCGCCTCGAGGATATCGTCCCGCCAGATCACGCCGGCCGCCGCCCCCACGACAATCAGCGAGGTCAGCGCCGCGCCGAACCAGAACCAGAACCCGAATCGACTGGTCACCGGTAGCTGTCGGCCCGGGAGAGAAACCGGCCGACGTAGTCGCCGACACCCTCCTCGAGGGGCGTCGGAGCGCCGCCATAGCCAGCGGCGCGCAGGCGCTCCATCGGGCTCTGGGTAAAGTACTGGTAGCGGTCGCGAAGCGCCTTGGGCATCTCGATGTATTCGATCCTCGGCTCACGCCCGGCGGCCTTGAACACCGCTTCGGCCACCTCGCTGAACGCGCGCGCCTGGCCGGAGCCGAGATTGAACACGCCATTGACGTCCTCGCGCTCCATCAGCCACGCGGTGACGTCGGCGACGTCGCGGACATAGACGAAATCCCGCTTCTGGCCGCCGTGGGCGAAGGACGGGTTGTACGACCGAAACAGCTTGACCGTCCGTCCCGCCGCGACGTCCGGCCAGATCTGCGAGATCACCGAGCGCATGACGCCCTTGTGCTCCTCGTTCGGGCCATAGACGTTGAAGAACTTGAGCCCCGCCCACTGCGGCGGGGCGTAGCCCCGCGCCGCCTGGCGCACCGCGAAGACGTCGAACAGAGCCTTGGACCAGCCATAAGGATTGAGCGGCCGCAGGGCCGCCAGCGACTCCCAGTCCTGGGGGTCGTCGAAACCGAGCGCGCCATCGCCATAGGTCGCGGCGGAGGAGGCATAGAGGAACCGGCGCTGATGGTCGGCGCACCACCGGAAGAGATCGCGGGAGAGGCCGAAGTTGGTGTGGATCACCTTGTCGGCGTCGCCCTCGGTGGTCGAGGAGATCGCGCCCATGTGGATGACGACTTCGACCTCGCGCCAGCGCTTCTCCAGCCAGTCCCACATCTCTTCGGGCGCGACGAAATCGCCGATCGGATGCTTGGAGAGATTGCGCCATTTGCCGCTGTCGCCGGCTCGCAGGCGATCGCAGACGACGACGTCCAGGGCGCGATCCTCGGCCAGCCTGGCGACGATATTCGAGCCGATGAACCCCGCCCCTCCGGTGACGAAGACGATCCGACGGGTCATGCGCGCTCCGCGAGACGGCGGAGGGTGGCGGTGGTGGAGTGGCCCTCGACGAATGGCGTCAGCCTGACCTCGCCGCCCCAGGCCGAGACGATGTCGTGGCCGACCACGGTCTCGATCCGATAGTCGCCGCCCTTGATCAGCACATCGGGCCTGGCCGCCACGATCAGCGCCACCGGCGTCGGATCGTCGAACGGCACGACGAGGTCCACCGAGGCCAGGGCCGCCAGCACCAGGGCGCGGGATTCGAGGTCGTTGACCGGCCGCCCGGGGCCCTTGAGCGCCTTCACCGAACCGTCGGTGTTGAGGCCCACGATCAGCCGGTCGCACCAGGCACGGGCCTGGGCGAGGTAGGTGATGTGACCGGGATGGAGCAGGTCGAAACAGCCGTTGGTGAAGCCGACCTTCAGGCCCCGCTCGCGCCAGCGGGCGGCCTCCGAAGCCATCCGGCCGGCGGCGGCGATCTTGGCCTCGGCCGGCGCCCGGTGGGCGGAAAGCTCGGCCTCGACGATTTCGTCAGGCGAGACGACCGCGGTTCCGGCCTTCTGCACCACGACCCCCGAGGCGATCAGGGCCAGTTCGACGGCGACCTCGAGCGGCGCCCCCGACGCCAGGGCCAGCCCCAGCGCGGCCAGCGCCGTGTCGCCGGCCCCCGAGGCGTCGAACACCTCGGCCGGCGGCCGCGAAAAATGCCGGACCGGCCCCTCTCGCGTCGCCAGGCTCATCCCGGCCGGCCCGCGCGTCACCAGGATCGCCTTGCACGCGCACATCCCGAGGGCCCTGGCCACGGCGGCCTCGATCTCATCGTCCGCGCCCACCGGCAGGTCGGTGGCGTAGGCCAGTTCGGCGCTGTTGGGCTTGATCAGGTCGGCGGCGCCGTAACGCTCGAAATGGCGCGCCTTGGAATCCACGATCACCAGGGCGCCTTCTCGCTGGCCGGCCTCAAGGCAGGCGGTGATCACCCCCGCCGTCACCACCCCCTTGCCGTAGTCGGAGATGAGGATCGCGCCGGCCCCACGGGCGGCGTCACGGATCGTCCGCGCAAGCCGCTGCCCGATCTCGCCGGGCGCCGGCGCGGTGTCCTCGGAATCGACCCGCAGGAGCTGCTGCCCGGCGGCGACGAAACGGGTCTTCACTGTCGTCGGTCGCGATGCGTCGGTGATCAGGAAGCCTTCGACGCCGCTCTCGGCGCCGACCAGGCCCGTCACCTCATGCGCCGCGCCGTCCGAACCGATCACGCCGACGAGCGCCGCCACGCCACCCAGGGCCGCGACGTTGCGCGCCACATTCCCGGCCGCGCCGAGCATCACGCTCTCGCGCGTCCGGGCCAGGATCGGGATCGGCGCCTCGGCCGAGATGCGGCTCACCTCGCCATGGACGAAACGATCGACCATCAGGTCGCCGACGGCGACGATCCGCACGCCGGCCAGGGCGTCCAGGCGCTGTTGCAGGGCCGAAAGGTCCATGGCCGTCAGGCTCTGCCCCCCGGCGCTGTATGGGTCAAGCCGGCGTCGTGGCCGGTGAGCGCCTTCCGGCTTCACGCGCTCTGGCGGCGCTTGGCCAGGGCGTCGTACTCCAGCAACTCGGCGACCAGGGCTTCGAATTCGCGCAGCGGCACCATGGTGGGACCGTCGGAAGGCGCGTTGTCGGGGTCGGGATGAGTTTCCATGAACACCGCCGCCACGCCGACGGCCACCGCCGCCCGGGCCAGCACCGGCACGAATTCCCGCTGGCCTCCGGAGCTGGCGCCCTGGCCGCCGGGCTGCTGCACCGAATGGGTGGCGTCGAACACCACCGGGCAGCCGATCTCGCCGAGGATCGGCAGCGCCCGCATGTCCGAGATCAGCGTGTTGTAGCCGAACGAAACCCCCCGCTCGCAGGCCATCACGTTCGGATTTCCCGCCGCCGTCGCCTTGGCGATCACGTTCTTCATCTCCCAGGGAGCCAGGAACTGGCCCTTCTTGATGTTCAGCGCCCGGCCGGTTCTGGCGGCGGCGACGATGAGGTCGGTCTGGCGGCTGAGAAAAGCCGGAATCTGCAGCACGTCGGCGGCCCGGGCGGCGACGGCGCAGTGGTCGATCTCATGAACGTCGGTAAGCACCGGCAGGCCCACCGCCTCGCGGATTTCGGCGAGGATCGGCAGCGCCTCGGCCAGTCCCACACCGCGCGCGGCGCTCCCCGAGGTTCTGTTCGCCTTGTCGAAAGAGGTCTTGTAGATCAGTCCGATGTTCAAACGTCCGGCGATTTCGCTGAGTGCGTGAGCGGTCTCCAGCGCGTGCTGGCGACCCTCGAGTTGGCAGGGTCCGGCGATGATCGACAGGCGCAGGGCGTTGCCGACCCGCACCGCCGCCCCTCCCGGCGCCCTCACCTCGACGACCGCGTTGGGCTGCATGACTTGCTGATCCTTGATCCAACCGGCCGGCCCCCGGCGTAGAAGCGATGGTGAAGCGCCGATGCGCCGTTCGCCAAACCGGGAAGGGCGGTGCTATTTTGGCGATCATGAGGCCCGCGTCCATGATCAAACGCGACCATGCGCCGATCGACCCGAACGATCCGCAACTGCGCGCCGCGCCCGCCGCCTTCCGCACCGCCCTTGCCATCGCCTCGCGCAACTGGGAGGCCGGCTCCCTGACCTTCGTCCTGCCGTCCGGCCACGAGCTGCGCATCGAAGGCCCGTCGCCCGGCCCCGACGGACGCCTGATCGTCCGCGATTTCCGCTTCGTGCGACGAGTGCTGGCCTCCGCCGACATCGGCTTCGGCGAAGGATTCGTGGCCGGGGAATGGGAGACGCCCGACCTTTCGGCGCTGCTGGAGGCTTTCACGCTCAACTTCGACCGCCTGGAGACTCTGGTCAGTGGCAATCCCTGCATGCGCTGGGTCAACTTTTTCAGCCACCTCTTCCGGCGCAATGATCGGGCCGGCGCGCGGCGCAACATCCACGCCCACTATGATCTCGGCAACGCCTTCTACGCCCGCTGGCTGGACGCCAGCATGACCTATTCCTCGGCCCGCTACGAGCGCGCCGGCCAGCCCCTCGGTGAAGCGCAGCACAACAAATACGCCAGCCTCGCCCGCGAGATCGATCTTTCGCCAACCCACCATGTGCTGGAGATCGGCTGCGGCTGGGGTGGTTTCGCGGAGTATGCGGCCCGGGAGGTCGGCGCCCGGGTCACGGCCGTCACGATCTCGCGCGCCCAGTACGAATTTGCCCGCAAGCGCCTGTTCGATCTGGGTTTGGCGGAAAAGGTCGACGTCCGCCTCACGGACTACCGAGACATCGAGGGCCATTTCGACCGCGTCGCCTCGATCGAGATGTTCGAGGCAGTGGGCGAATCCTATTGGCCGGCCTATTTCGCCAAGATCCGCGAGGTCCTCTCGCCCAGTGGCCGCGCCGGCCTGCAGATCATCACCATCCGCGACGAACTGTTCTCGGTCTATCGCCGGCGCTCGGACTTCATGCGCAAATACATCTTCCCCGGCGGCATGCTCCCCAGCGAATCCCGCCTGCGGGAGGAAACCGATCGCGCGGGCCTGGAGTGGAAGACCATCGCCCGGTTCGGCGAGAACTACGCCGACACCCTGGCCGAGTGGGGCGGTCGCTTCGAGGCGGCCTGGGACGACATCCGCGCCCTGGGCTTCGACGAACGCTTCCGCCGGCTGTGGCGCTTCTACCTCAGCTACTGCGAAGCCGGTTTCCGCGCCCGCCGCACCGACGTGGTGCAGTTGAGCCTGGCGAGAGCCTAGGCGGGCGAAGGCTCGAAAAAGTCCGAGTTTTTTACATATCTGGAGGCGGCCCGGAGGCACGGCGTCGAGGCAAAATTGAGCTAAATCAAGGTGATGAAAGCGGCTCCGGAGATCCTTCGAGGACCGATCGGCGGCAAAGTTTTTTTCATTTTTTGTCAGTTTTCGACCGGTTTTTGACCAGAAAATGACAGCTAGCAACGTGTTTTTGGCGCCTACGCGCATGCTTTTGACAGGTTTTCGCACCGCCGCGCGGCAGAGCCCGCGGAGGTCGGAGAGCGAGTCGTTGAGGGTCGAGCGCATATTGCATTATGTAATTCATCGGGGCGAAGTTGTCAAGGTGCAATATTGAATTCCGTGACGGCGGCCGTTGATCGTAGCGCGGGCTTCCAGCCCGCTCTTCCTTCGGCTGACAGACTGTCCCCCTACGGCGCCGCCAGGCGAAAGAAGTAGCGGGCTGGAAGCCCGCGCTACGGAAAAAAAGAGGCTGACATCGTCTTGCGTGGGGGCGCGTGTCCGGTGATCTAGGGGGATGGCTCCTACGCGCGTCTCCGCCAGTGTCCTGGACGCAATCGGCCATACGCCGATGATCCGGCTGGCTCGCGCCAGCGCGGCGACCGGGTGCGAGATCCTTGGCAAGGCGGAGTTCATGAATCCCGGGCAGTCGGTCAAGGATCGGGCCGCCCTCTACATCGTCCGGGACGCGGAGCGGCGGGGTCTCTTGAGGCCGGGCGGGCGGATCGTCGAGGGGACGGCGGGGAACACCGGCATCGGCCTGGCCATGGTCGCCAGCGCCCTGGGCTACCGCGCCACCATCGTCATCCCCCGAACCCAGTCCGAGGAGAAGAAGGACGCCATCCGGCTGGCCGGCGGCGAGCTGGTCGAGGTCGATGCCGTGCCCTACGCCAATCCCGACAACTACGTCCGCTACTCCGGCCGCCTGGCAGCGGAATACGCCGAACGCGAGCCGGCCGGCGCGATCTGGGCCAACCAGTTCGACAACACCGCCAACCGCCAGGCCCACGTCGAAACCACCGGTCCCGAAATCTGGGAGGAGACAAGGGGTAAGGTCGACGGCTTCATCTGCGCCGTGGGTTCCGGCGGCACGCTGGCCGGCGTGGCCATGGCGCTGCGCGAGAACAACCCCGACGTCGCGATCGGCGTCGCCGACCCCTTCGGCGCGGCGCTCTACGCGTGGTACGCCCACGGCGAGCTGAGGTCCGAGGGAACCTCGATCAGCGAGGGCATCGGCCAGGGCCGCATCACCGCCAACCTCGCCGACCTCGCGATCGATCGGCCCTATCGAATTTCCGACGCCGAAATGCTCGAAACTCTCTATGACCTGGCCATGCACGAGGGTCTGCTGATGGGCGGTTCGACCGGGATCAACGTCGCCGGCGCGGTTCGCCTGGCGCGCGACCTCGGCCCCGGCCACACCATCGTGACCATCCTCTGCGACCACGGCTCCCGCTATCAGAGCAAGCTCTACAATCCTGAATTTCTTGCCGAAAAGGGCTTGCCTACGCCACCGTGGCTGAAGTCTTGAGCGATCCCCTCGTCTCTGGCGTCTGGCTCGCCGAACGGTTGGGCGATGCCGACGTCGTCGTCCTGGACGCCACCTGGTTCATGCCCGGCTCGCCGCGAAACGCCAAGGCGGAGTTCGCCGAACGCCACATTCCCGGCGCCGGCTTCTTCGACATCGACGCCGTCGCCGACCACGCCACCCGCTTGCCGCACATGCTCGCCGCGCCGGCCGACTTCGCGGTGGCGGCTCGGCGCCTGGGGGTATCGGCCGCTTCGACCGTGGTCGCCTACGACGGTCTCGGCATCTTCTCCGCGCCCCGCCTGTGGTGGAGTTTCCGCGCCATGGGTCACGAGGCGGTCTTCGTCCTCGACGGCGGCTTGCCCAAGTGGCTGGCCGAGGGCCGGCCGATCGAGACGGGCTGGCGCGGGCGACCGCGCGGCGAGTTCAAGGCCCGTCCGGCGCCGGCGCTGATCCGCGACCTGGAACAGGTCCGCCGCATCGCCGCGACCGGAGCGGAACAGATCATCGACGCCCGCCCCAGCGAACGCTTCGCCGGCGCCGCGCCGGAACCACGCGCCGGGCTGCGCTCCGGCCACATGCCCGGCGCCCGCAGCGTGCCCTTCACCGCTCTCGTCGGCGAAAACGGGACCCTCGCTCCCGTCGCCGACCTGCGGGGCGCCTTCGAGGCGGCCGGCGTCGATCTCGCGGCACCCATCGTCACCAGCTGCGGATCGGGCATCAGCGCCGCCGTCCTCGCCCTGGCCCTCGCCCGCCTGGGCCGCGACGACGTCGCGCTCTACGACGGCTCCTGGACCGAATGGGCCGGGCGCGGCGACACGCCCGTCGTCGTCGGAGCCGCCTGAGGCTCGTCGGGGGGCGAAGTTCCCGTCCGCCGACGGCCCAGGGCAATCGGGTGACGGCGGCGCAGCCGCGATTTTCATCCGCAGATGCCGCAGATGGGCGCAGATGAAGCGATGATCTGATCGTCTGGCGGGCCGACGGTGGTCGAAACCCTCTGATCTGTGCCCATCTGCGACATCTGTGGATAGAGTCTTCCTGGCTCCCCGACCCAGGGCGCGCGCGGCGCCGTTCACCCGATCGCCCTGAAGCCGACGGCCCACGCGGCGTTGCGCCACGCGCCCGACGCTGAAACAAGACGTGTCCATGACTACGAAGGATTCTCCAGGTCCCGCCACCCGCCTCATTCACGCCGGGGCCGCGCCGGCGCGTATGGCCAAGACCGTCGGGCCGCCGATCCAGCGCGGCTCGACCGTCCTTCTCCCCAACGCCGCGGCCCTCTATGATGAAGCCCAACCAACCTATGGCCGGGGCGGCCTGGCGACCCAGGAAACCCTGATGAGCGCCCTTGCCGAGCTGGAGGACGCCCGCGCGGTTCGCCTGTTCCCCTCCGGACTGGCGGCCCTGGCCGGGGCCATGCTGGCGGTGCTGAAGGCCGGCGACGAAGTCATCGTCTCCGACGCCGCCTACAAGCCGACCCGCCGCTTCTGCGACCGCGTTCTCGGCCGCTTCGGCGTCGCGGTGCGCTATTGCCACGCCCGCGCGGATTGCGACGCGGTGATGGCGCTGACCGGTCCGGCAACCCGACTGATCGTCCTCGAATCGCCGGGCTCCCTGACCTTCGAGATGCAGGACGTTCCGGCCATCGCCGCCGCCGCCCGGGCCGCTGGCGTCCTCACCCTGATCGACAACACCTGGGCCGCCGGACATTTCTTCAAGCCGCTGACCCACGGGATTGATATTTCGGTGCAATCCTTGACGAAGTACGTCGGCGGCCACGCCGATGTGTTCATGGGCGCGGCCGCGACCGCCAGGTCCTCGCTCGTCGAGGCCCTCGATCAAGCCATCCTCGATTTCGGCTGGGCGGTCTCTCCCGACGACGCCTATCAGATGCTTCGGGGCCTGCGCACTCTGCCGACCCGCATAGCGCGGCACCAGGAAAGCGGCTTCATCGTCGCGGAATGGCTGCGCGGCCAGCCTGAAGTCGCCGACGTCCTTCACCCCGGCCTCGCCGGCGGCCCCGATCACGCCTTGTGGAAACGCGACTTCACCGGCGCCGCCGGCCTGTTCGGCATCGTCCTTCAGCCGGCCGCCCCGTGCGCGGTCCACGCCTTCCTCGACAACCTTGGTCTCTTTGGTCTGGGGTTCTCCTGGGGCGGTTTCGAGAGTCTCGCCCTCCACGGCGATCCCCAACTCGGCGTCCGCACCTACCCGCCGGTTTTCGCCGGCCCGCTCGTCCGCCTCAACATCGGCCTGGAAGACCCCGCCGATCTCATCGCCGATCTGCGCGCGGGGCTGGACGCCTTCAGCGCCGCGCGCTGAACTCTCTGGCGACCCCGGCAGGATTCGAACCTGCAACCGTCCGCTTAGAAGGCGGATGCTCTATCCGGTTGAGCTACGGGGTCGAAGGCCGTCGGCCCTCAGTGGGTCCAGGGCTGCTTGCGCGAGTAGGAGAAATTGTCCGCGTAAGCCTTGATGATTATTTTTGATTTCGTGGTCGCGATCACTTCGAACGGTATCCCGTGGCGCCGCGCATAGTCGATCGCTTCCTCGCGGGTCTCGAACCAGAGGCGCACCTGGCCGTTCATGTCGCCTGTCTGGGTCCACCCCATCAGCGGATCGGAGGTGCGCGCCGAGACGGGTTCGAATTCCAGCGTCCACAGCTGGGTCTTGGCCCTCCCCGACTGCGTGGCCGTTCTGGCCGGGCGAAAGATGCGGGCGAGCATTTTCCCAACTCCATAGTTCGCGGTCGATGGTCGGGGCGGCAGGATTCGAACCTGCGACCCTCTGCTCCCAAAGCAGATGCGCTACCAGGCTGCGCCACGCCCCGCGGCATCGACACGGCGCCCTCTTGCCACGCTCGGCGAGCGCGGGCAACGCAGCCCCCCTCATCAGGAACAGGAGTTCGGGTAATGCCGACCCCCATAAATGCTGACACTTGGCGGCATCGGGCGACCGACCGATAGCCCTCGCCCCGTTCTTACGGGGGAGAGGCGGGGTGAGGGGTTTGTCCGCGTGACGGGCCTTTCCGGAGAGATCACGGTAGCG
>Ga0208849_1000920_pt1 | contig 23712 bp, 20 predicted proteins | sample NGESurdeep072012_10_FD_184470 | JGI IMG/M metagenome (GOLD analysis project Ga0208849, IMG submission 184470) | Arctic peat soil microbial communities from Barrow, Alaska - NGEE Surface sample 53-3 deep-072012 (SPAdes) | ecosystem: Environmental > Terrestrial > Soil > Wetlands > Peat ... | reverse complement strand
GGTCGCGAGGCTCAAGCCACGCACCCGAGCTCAGAAGCTCGCAATGGCGCTGAAGGCGTGCAAATCACGGTATACGAAGGCGACGGCGAAACGGGCAATCTGCGAGAAGCTGGCCCGCGAGAGATATGACGCGACACATCGAGCCAAGAGGACAAACCGGAGGAGCAAGTGATGTCTTCGAGACGCAAAATACGCCTCCCCTCGCTGTTCGTGGCAGTAGTCCTAGCGTCTGGAGCACTGCTTGCGCTCGGTGGCGGTGTGGCCCAGGCCGGCTACGTTCAATCGGGAGCCTTCCCCGTCGCGGCCGGCGCTCAGGGTTTGGCCGTGGATCGCTCCTTGGGGCAGTTCGCGGGCGACATCTACGATACCGACGGCTTTTCGCCGAACTCCCGTGTGGCCCAATTCACACCGCCGTTTAGCTCTGCCACCACCGCGAGCGGGATCTTCGGCGAAGGTACCGCCTTCTCGGGAGTTGCCGTGGACCCACCTAGCGGGGTCGTGTACGCACTAGACTCCACCGACGGTCGTGTAGATGTCTTCGACCCTGCTTTGGGCAGCACTACGACCCCGGTAGCGACCTTCGGCGCGGGCACGATCTCTCCTGGTGACAACGCGCGTATATGGGTTGACTCGTCCGGACGCGTGTTTGTTCCTGACGGCGCCGCGAACGTCGTTGACGTCTTCACACCCTCGGGCCCTGCGTGGACGGTTTCCACAATCGGAGCCGGAAATCTAAGCGGCCCGAATGCCGTGGCAGTGGACTCCTCGGGTTTGGTCTATGTGCTCGACAGCGGCAACGCTCGCGTCGTAGTCTTCTCGTCGGACGGCACGCTGTTGGGAACGCTGGGCAGCTTTTCGAGCCCGACAGCTCTCACTGTAGCGCCCGCTGACGATCACGTCTTCGTCGTGGATCAGCCGAACGGCTTTCCCGAAATCCATGAGTTCACACCGTCGACGGGAAATTCGCCCAAAGACTTTACTGCGGGAACGAAGGTCACCACGTTCGGCTCCCAAGCTCTCGCTGGTGGCTTTGCGAACGGGATTGCCGTGGACTCGACGGGGACAGTCTATTTCGCGATCGGAGGCTTCTTCGGGGAAGAATCTACCCGAGTGGTAATCTTTACCCCTGCAGCATCGCCGGCGGCGACCACCGGCTTCTGCAGTAGCTCGACGGCTACCACCACCACCCTTTTCGGCTCGGTCAACCCCAATGACCCCTCCGAAACATTCTCAACGACCTGGTACTTCGAGTATGGCCTGAGCTCGTCCTATGGCCAGTCTGCCCCCGCGCCTCCGCCGGGCGTCGGAAGCCTCCTCGGCAACCAAGCAGTCTCTGTGAATGCAGAGCTTGCGGGTCTGCAACCTAACCGTATCTACCACTTTCACCTTGTCGCTGTTAACTCGAATGGCTCCAGTGAAGGCAGCGACAGCACCTGCGCAACGGCTGCGGTCGCCCCCGCTCTTGCCGGCGTGTCGAGCTCGGAAATCACTCAAGAGGGGGCTGTGATCAGCGCCCAAATCAATCCCAACAACGAGGCGACGACCTACCAGTTCCAATACGGCCTCGACATCAACTACACCCTCGGCGACGTCCCTTCCTCGCCTAGCAGCGTAGGCTCAGCTTACGGTGATCAGTCCGAGTCCGCCATCCTCGCTGGGCTGCGGCCCAACACGCTCTATCACTACCGGGTTGTCGCAGTCGACGCGACGGGCGCGACCAACGGCGTCGATCACACTTTTACGACACTGCCGAACCCCCCTTCGGCGAGCACGGACGCGGCGTCGGGCGTAAGCCAAAGTACGGCCATGCTGAACGGGACGATCGACCCGCAGGGCGCGCCTACGAGCTACTACTTCGAATGCTCGGGGCCCGGAGTGTTCTCGATCATCAGCGGGCAAACTGGATCGAGCGCCGGCGAACGCCGCACCACGGCGCCCCTCACCGGCTTGGTGCCCGGCAGCACATACCGGTATCGCCTTATCGCGACCAACGCGGGCGGAACCACGACGGGCACCTATCAGAGCTTCAGCACCGCCCCTTCACCTCCCAGCAGTCCGCCCGCTGTCATAACGGGTGACACGTCGAACCTGACGCCGAGCACAGCGACTCTGGATGGCACGGTAAACCCGAACGGCGGGCTCACCACCTACGAGTTCCAGTACGGCACCAGCCTTGCCTACGGCGCAAGCCTATCCACAGCGAGTCCCGCGACCGGCACCGAACCACAGGGTGTCGCCGCCGGCCTGTCGGGTCTCGTGCCGGGCACGAGCTACCACTATCGGCTGGTGGCGACCAATGCCAACGGCACGAGCTACGGCGCGGATCAGGCGTTCACCACGCCCGCCGCGTCGGTGAGCGCCTTCGGTCCTCCGCCGGTCGATACGATCGTGTCATCCACGATCACTAGGCCCAAGACTTTGATACGCGCGCAGAAGCTCGCAAACGCCTTGAAGGCTTGCGAGCGTAAGCCTAAGAAGCAGCGCGCGGGTTGCATTAAGCAGGCCAGAAAGAAGGACGGGAAGGCCAAGAGAAAGAGCAAGCAGAAGTAGCGATTGTGTGGCGGTCGCGTCTAGGATCGGTGCCTCAGCGCGGCTGTACGACCAGCGTCTGAAACGCCCGTCCGATAGGGCCGCTCGCGTCGTGTAGCACGCTCTCTGCTATGCCTATCCCGTCGTCATACAGCAGCGTGTGCGCGTCGAGGCCGATCCACTCTCCCTGCGGTGCTCGCCACAGGTGAATCGTCAGGTCGGCGTTGATGAACAGGTACTCGTCGAACGGCAGCTCCGCGCTGACGCCGTTGCCGAAGTCCGCCGTCGCCACCAGGCGCACGAGCGGGGTCGCCGGCTCATCCGGCAGGAATGGGTGGCGCAGGCGCATCCACACCTGCCCCGGTCCTCGATCCCAGGGATCGGTGAGCCAGCTCATCTCCATGCCCGTCGTCGCCAGGCTCGCCCCGGCCGCCCTGTTCAACGAGAACTCCACCGCCGCTTTGCCCTGCTCCGGCCCTGGCATGGCCTTGGCCGGCGTTGGACCGGCGCTCGGCAGACCCGCCGGGACCGGCTGGATGCGCAACGCGCTCGCCCTGCAGATCAGCTCCTCACCGGCTCTCAGCTCGGCCGCCAGCTCCTGCACGCGCCGCCCAGCTCGCATGATCGTCGTGCTCAGCGTCAGCGGCGCCAGTGGGATCGGCTTCAGGAACTCGAACCCCAGCCGCGCGATCGGCAGCTCCGCGCCCGGCTCCAGCCGCTCGAATGCCCGCGCGATCAGCGCCGCCGGGGCGCCGCCGTGCAGCGCCCGCGGGTCCCACGGCCCGCGCGCGTGCTCGGTCGGCTCGAACCGCCCGTCCTCCAACGGGGTGAAGATGCTGTCGGCCATCGCGCCTCAGTCAGTCGCCAGGCCGGCGACGAACTCCGCCAGCTTGTCCGGGTCGCGCAGCGGCGGCCCGTGACCGAAGCACGCCAGCGCCGGTCGTAGCTCGGCCAGCCGGCGGGCCGACTCGCGGTTGCGCGCCGGGTCGGGCGTGGCGAACGCCAGCGGTTCGTGCAGGCCGGTGATGGCGGTCATCAAATTCATGTTCGTGAGCACATCGCCAACGATCAGCACTCGGTCGTGCGCGCGCCAAAAGGAGACATGGCCGCGCGTGTGTCCCGGCGTCTCGAGCACGGAGAAACCGGCCACCTCGTCCCCCTCCCTGAGCGCCCGGGCCACCGGATGGGGAGGACCGACCCAGAAGCGCTTTTGCAGGCTGTTGACGATTCGCGGCGCATCCCGCGCGATCACACCGCCGGGGATCTCCATCGCGGGGACATCGTCCTGCCCGCACCACAGCGGAATCCCCAGCTTTTCGCAGATCGCATGGCTCGAGCCCTGGTGGTCTGGGTGCACGTGCGTCAGCGCGTGCGCGCTCACCGTTCTACCGGCGATCTGGCGCATGATCCGCTTCTCACCCTGGCGCGTCGCGGCGTCGATCAGTACGTCCCCGATCAGATACACGTTGATCGCGTTCGGCGGCCATCCCTTCAGCATGTAAACGTCCTCGGCCAGCTGCTTCATGTGCCTTTCTCCTCGGCAGGTGATGTGGGTAAGAGTTGAGGGAGAGGTCGTGGGGGAGTCGGCAAGCCTATCCGTGGCGCTGCTCCCACGAGAATCCCCTGACCGCGAACCACAACCCGAACACGCCCCAAGCGCCGATCACGGCGAGCGCGCCGAGGTTGCTGCTCAGGCCCGACCCGGTCACCATCGCCCCATACAGCCCTTCGATCAGGGGCTTCAGTGGGAGGGCATCGGCGACGTTGCGTAGCAGCGCCGGGGCGCTCGCGCTGTCGAAGACGTAGAACGAGACGAACACGACCGGCAGAAACACGGCGTTTACGTATGCCGCGGTCGACTCGAAGTTTGGGATCACGTGCGCAAAGGCGACGCCGAGCGCGGCGAAGCAGACGACGCCCACGACGACGAACACGATCAGCTCCACCCAGTCCTGCGGCCAGCCGATCCCGAAGAAGACCCGTCCGGCGAGCACCACGATCGCGATCTGCAGCGCCGTATTCGTGACCGCGTTCGCGGCCACGCCGCCGAAGTAGGAGCTCGTCGGCAGCGGCGTCCCGCGGATGCGCTTGAGCACGCCACGCTCACGCAGGAACACGATGTTGTAGGCGAGCGCCGTGAACGTCGTCGACATCACGCTCATGCCGGCGATCGCCGGCACCAGCTTGTTCAGGTCGTGCTGGTTGCCGTGCAGGATCGCCCCGCCGCCGACGAGGAATAGCAGCGGCAGCAGAAAGTTGAAGAACGCCGCGCTCGGATTGCGCCAGAACATGCGCCGCTCCAGCCGGTACTGGCGCCAGCTCAAGGTGAGCGCGTCACTCATCCGCGGTCAGCTCCAGATAGACGTCCTCGAGCGTCGGGCGCCCCACGCTCAGCTCCTCCAGCCGCTCGCCCTTCGCGAGGGCCTCTGCGGTGAGCTCGTTCAGCAGGCCCGTCGGATCCTCGGTCTGGCGTTCGATTCGCTCCCCGTTGGCGTCCCGGTAGGAGATCGTGTACCGCGCCGTGCCGGGTGGGTGGGCGCCGGGTGGGTGGGCGCCGGGTGGGTGGGCGCGGGATGGGTGGGCACTTAATTCTTGCGGCGGCCCGACCGCGAGCACGCGCCCGTCCTTGACGATCGCCACGCGGTCGGCGAGCGCCTGGGCCTCGTCCAGGTAGTGGGTCGTCAGCAGGATCGTCTTGCCGCCTGCGCGCAGGTTTCGCACCGTCTCCCAGGCATCGCGCCGCGCGGCGGGATCGAACCCGGTCGTCGGCTCGTCCAGGAAGATCAGCTCGGGATCGCCCACCAGCGCCAGCGCAAAATCCAGCCGCCGCAGCTGCCCGCCGGAGAGCGTGCGGCTGCGCTCCTCAGCCTTCTCCTGGAGCCCCACGAGCGCGATCACCTCATCCACGTCGCGCGGGCTCGGGTAGAAGCTCGCCCAGTGGCGCAGCGCCTCGCGCGGCGTCAGATAGCTGTAGATCCCGCTCGACTGCAGCACGATCCCGATGCGCTGGCGCAGCGCCCGGCTGCGCCTGCCCGGATCGTGGCCGAGCACCGATACTTCGCCGCCGCTGCGCGCCCTGTAGCCCTCGAGGATCTCGACCGTCGTCGTCTTGCCCGCGCCGTTCGGCCCCAGCAGCCCGAACACTTCGCCGCGCGCCACGGTGATGTCAATCCCGCGCACCGCCTCGTGCTCGCCGTAGCGCTTGCTCAGGCCCCGCACCTCGATCGCGGGGCTCTGCTCGCCTACCAGTGCACGCCCCTAGTCAGAGTGGCCATCGCGATCTGCTCGAAGGAGGCGCGCTCCTCGGTGTCCTTGTGCCCCTTCGAGGCGGCGGAATCGGGGAACACGCGGTAGGCGAGGTGCAGCAACTGGTCGACCGCTCGCGGCGCGAGCGTGTAGGCGACCTCGCCGAAGGTCCCCAGGCGGGTGCCCATGTGCTTCGGCCGCGCGCGCAGCGCCTCGCAGATCATGTCGCCCGCCTCCTCAGGGGTGATCGCGGGGAAGGCGTCGTACATCTTCGTCGGGGCGATCATCGGCGTGCGCACTAGCGGCATGTGGATCGTCGTGAACGTCACGCCGTCGCCGATCACCTCGCTGGAGACCACGCGTGTGAACGCGTCGAGCGCGGCCTTCGAGGCGACATAGGCGGAGAAGCGCGGCGGGTTGGTCTGCACGCCGATCGAGGAGATGTTCACGATGTGCCCCGAGCCCCGTTCGCGCATGTGACCCATCAGCCCGATGATCAGCTTCACCGCCCCGAAGTAGTTCAGCTGCATCGTCCGTTCGAAGTCGTGGAAGCGGTCGTAGCTGAGCGCGATCGAGCGCCTGATCGAGCGCCCCGCGTTGTTGACGAGCATGTCCACGTTGCGGTGGTCGGCGAGCACCCGCTCGACCAGCCGGTCGACCGACTCCATGTCCGATAAATCGGCCGCGTACACGTAGGCGGTGCCGCCCGCGGCGACGATCTCGGCCCTGACCTGCTCGAGTTTCTCCACGTTGCGGGCGACCAGCAGTGGCACCCCACCGGCGGCGGCCACTTTTAAGGCGGTCGCCCAGCCGATGCCCGATGAGGCGCCTGTTATCAGCACGTGCTTGCCGCTGAGCTCCTCCTGCAGCGAGCGCCCGCGCACCAGGCCGCTGTCCATCTCCCGCTCCCAGTAGTCCCACAGCCGCGGCGCGTAATCGTGCAGCGCCGGCGGATGCTCGAGCGCCGAGCCTTTCAGCGCCCGCGCGGCCTCCCGCGTGTCGAACTCCGGCACCAGCTCCATGTGCGCCAGCACCTCGCCGGGGATGCCCAGCTCGCGCAGCGTCAGATTGCGCGCCTGGCGCAGCGGCGGCAGCGCCAGCGCCAGCGACAGCGGCCACGTCGGCAGCGCGCTCGTCAGCCGTTTGTCGACGCTGATCGCGACCTTCGGCGCGTGCGCGGCGGCCGCGAACTCGTTGTAGAGCTCGTCCACACGCTGTCCGCGCGGGTCCGTCAGGTGGAAGGCTTTGCCGTCGAGGTCGGGCTCGTGCGCGATGTGGTCGAGCGTGCCCGCGACCCAGTCGACCGGGACGACGTTCGTCTTGCCCATGTCCAGCCCGACGAGCGGCAGCCACTCGGGGATCAGCTTCCGCGTGCGCTGGATCGCCTTGAAGAAGTAGTACGGCCCGTCGACCTTGTCCATCTCACCGGTCTGCGAGTCGCCGACGACGACCCCCGGGCGGTACACGCGCCAGGGCACGTACGGCTGCTCGCGCACGATCCGCTCCGACTCGAACTTCGTGCGGTGGTAGGGCGAGGGGAGCTTTTGCCCCTCGTCGAACATCTGCTCTTCGAACAGGCCCTTGTACTCGCCGGCGACCGCGATCGAGGAGACGTGGTGCAGGCGCTTGACCTCCAGCGTCCGCGCCAGCTCGACCGCGTGCGTCGTGCCGCCCACGTTCACGGCGGTGTTCTGCGCGGCCGGTGCGGTCATGTCGTAGATCGCGGCCAGGTGGAAGAAGTGCTCGACCTTGCCCCGCAGCTCGGTCACCTGCTCGCTCTCGACCCCCAGCAGCGGCCGGCGCAGGTCGCCGATCACCGGTACCACGCGCTTGCCGGCGCTAGCTCCCGCCACTGCCTTCCAGCGCTCGATCAGATCGTCGAGCCTGCCGGTCGAGCCCGCGCGCACGAGCACGTAGACCTTGCCCTGGCGCTTGTCCAGCAGCCGCTCGACCAGGCGCCGTCCGATGAAGCCCGTCGCTCCTGTGACGAAGTAAGCCATCTGGCTACGAGGATATAGGTGCGGCTGTTCGTAGGTGGGCGGCGGCGGCAGGTGCGGCTTTTCGCAGGTAGGCGGCGGTGGCGGCTTTCCAGGTGGGAGCCGGTGCGCTATGCCCCCGCGCCGGCCCCGCCGCGGCCCTCGCCGGCCGCGAAGCGCCGGGCGCCGCGGGCGCCGTCCGCGAAGACCTCGGGGCCCGCCTTCGCCTCCAGGGCCAATCCCTCGGCGAGCGTCATGCCCAACCCCTCGATCGCCGCGCGCCGGTCCGCCAGCATCGTCCGCTGCGGGAACCGGGCGAGTCCCTGGGCGAGCGCGAGCGCGCGCTCGACGTGCGCGCCGGCGGGGACGACCTCGCTCAGCAGCCCGATCGCCAGAGCCTCCTCGGCGCCGATCATGCGACCGGTCAGGATCAGCTCCAGCGCGCGCCCCTGCCCGACGATGCGCGGCAGCCGCTGGGTGCCGCCGTCGATCAACGGCACGCCCCAGCGGCGCTCGGGGTAGCCGAGCGTCGAGCCCTCGGTCGCGATCCGCAGATCGCACCACAACGCAAGCTCCAGGCCGCCCGCCAGGCAGAAGCCCGAGATCGCGGCGATCGTCGGCTTGGAGGGCGTCAGCCGCGTGAAGCCCATCGGGCCCTCGGGCGCCATCAGCCTGTCGGCGAACGTCTCCGTCGCCTTCAGATCGGCGCCCGCGCAGAACGCGATACCGCCCGCGCCGCTCAGCACGAGCACGCGCGCCTGCGCGTCGGCCTCGAAGCGCAGGTACGCCTCGTGCAGCGCCACCGCCGTCGGACCATCGACCGCGTTGCGCCGCTCCTGGCGGTCGATAGTCACGAGCGCCGCGGCCCCCCGGCGCTCGTAGCGGACGGCGTTCGACTCGCCGCTCATCGGTTCACCGTGGTCATGTCAGGGGCGGGCAGCGGTTCGAGGGCCAAGCTGGACGCGGACGCAGTGAGCGAAGCGTGCTGGCCGATCGGGGATCCCGATGATTCACGATCGGTACGCGAGCTGGCCGATCGGAGATCCTGTCGATCTCCGATCGGTAAGGACAAAGTCCAGCGCCGGCCATCGGGCCGCTGTCACCAGCCGCCGCGCCATTGGGCGTTACCCAAGTGCGCCTTATGAGCGGCCTTGCGTGCTTCCTTGCGCTTGTCCAAATGCCGCTGGAGCATGCTCATCGCGAACACGAACGTCGGGAAGAAGATGATCAGGATGAAACCGGCGTCGGTCACGACCTTGTCGTTCGTCGCGCCGTACAGCCCGCGGCCGTCGTTTTCGGTTTCGGCGAGCGCCACCGGTGCGAGCACCAGCAACAGCAACAGAGACGAGACGAGGATGGTCAGCAGGCGGCGCATCGCGCGGCAAATGCTACCGGAGCCCGCGCCTGGAACGCCTGCCCGATGGCTTGCCCGACGGCCTCGCAAAGCGCTCGCGGAAACGGCTCGGCCGGACGGCCAGGCTGGATCGCGCTGACGGCCCCGCTCGGCGCGGCGCCTACCATCAGCAGCCGATGGCCGTACTGATCGCATCCGACCTACACAAGGACATGGCCGGGCAGCCGCTGCTGCGCGGGGTGTCGTTCAAGCTGGAGCGCCGCGAGCGGATGACGATCGCGGGCCGCAACGGCGCGGGCAAGACGACGCTGTTGCGGATGCTCGCCGGCGAGGAGTCGATCGACCGGGGCGAGCTGAGCCTGGCCAAGGGCGCGCGGATCATGCTGCACGACCAGCGACCCCCACGCAAACGCGACAGGCCACTGCGCGAGTACGTGCTCTCGGGCTGTGTCGAGGAGCTGGCGATCGAGGCCGAGCTAGCCGAGCTGGAGCGGCGGATGGGCGAGGGAGCGGCCGACGAGGCGCTGCTCGCCCGCTACTCGCGCGCACAGGCCAGCCTGGAGGCGCGTGGCGGCTACCTGTGGCGCGACCGTGCGACCTCGATGGCGCGCGGGTTGGGGTTCGCCGAGGCAGACCTCGATCGCGGATTGGACAGCTTCTCCGGCGGGCAGCTCACGCGCGCGGCGCTCGCGCGTGCGCTTGCCACCTCCGCGGATGTGCTGTTGCTGGACGAGCCGACCAACCATCTCGACATCGAGTCGCTGGAATGGCTCGAGCAGACCTTGGTGGGGCTCGACGCAGCGATCGTGCTGGTGGCACACGACCGCTGGTTCCTGGAGGCCGTCGGCACGGCCGTCCTGGAGATTGAGGCCGGCCGGAGTCGCTTCTTCTCGGGAACCTGGCATCAGTGGCGGCGCGAGCAGGCCGCGCGGGAGATGGCGTTGGGCAAGTCGATCGACAAGCAGCAGGCCGAGATCGCGCGGATGGAGCGCTTCATCGAGCGCTTCCGCGCCAAGGCGACGAAGGCCCGCCAGGCGCAGTCGCGCGTGAAGCAGCTGGCGAAGATCGAGCGGATCGAGCGGGATCCACGCGACGGCAAGGGGTTGGAGTTCGAGTTCTCCGCGCCGGAGCGCTCGGGCCGGGTGATCTTCGAGCTCTTGGATGGGCTTGTTCAGGTCGGCGGCGAAGGCGGCCGGTCGAGTGAGCCTCCCGGGCGTGCGGCGAGTTCCGATCGTGCCGCGGGCGATGGGGCGGGGCCGGGGAACGGGCTTGGACAGCCGATCACGCTGCTCGAGCACGCTGAGCTGTGGCTGGAGCGGGGCGAGCACGTCTCGCTGGTGGGGCCCAACGGGACGGGCAAGACGACGTTGATCGAGACGCTCGCCGGGCGGCGGCCGTTGGCGGGCGGGCGGCTGAGCACCGGGCACAACGTGAAGCTCGGCTACCTGTCCCAGCACGCCGAGGAGCTCGGCGCGGGCGGTCATCCCACCCAGAGCGTGCTCGAGGCGGCGGCCCGCGCCACGGGCTTGGCGCCGAACAAGGCGCGGGCGCTGCTCGGGCGCTTTCTGTTCTCCGGCGAGGAGGCCGAGAAGCCGTTGGAAGGGCTCTCCGGCGGCGAGCGCCGGCGCCTGTCGCTGGCGGTGCTCGTCGGCGCCGCGCAGACGCCCAACGTGCTGATCCTCGACGAGCCCACCAACCACCTGGACATCGAGTCGCGCGAGGCCTTGGAGGATGCGCTACAGGCCTTCCCGGGCGCGATCCTGCTCGTCTCCCACGACCGCGCGCTGCTCGACGCGGTCGGCACGCGCACCGTCGCGGTCGAGGACCGCGCGCTGCGCAGCTACGAGGGTGGCTGGCCGGAGTACGTGCGCGTGCGTGAAGAGTTGAAGTTGGCAGGCCCGCATGCGGGCCTGCCTGGGGCCGCGCATGCGCGGCCCCCCGGAGGGGCGCATGCGCCCCTCCGCCAGTCGGCGCATGCGCCGACTGGAACTGCCTCCCTCGCCAACGGATCCGCCCCGGGCGCTGCCACCGCCGGCAACCCGCGCGACGCCGACGCCGCCGAGGGGTCCTCCAAGCGGGCCAGGTCGAAGCCGAAGGGCCCGTCGAAGAACCGCCTGAGCGACCAGCAGAAGGCCGAGCAGGCCGTCGAGGATGCCGAGGCCGCGATGTGCGCGCTGGAGGACGAGCTGGCCGACCCGGCGGCCTGGGCCACGCAATACGAGTCGGCCAAGTCCGAGGCCCGCCACACCGCCGCGCGGCGGGCCGTGGAGGAGGCCTACGCACGGCTGGAGACGCTCGTGGACTGACCTAAACTGCTCGTATGGACAGCCTGAAGACCGCGCGCAACGTGGCGATCGTCGTGCTGATCGCCGCCGGGGTCTACTTCCTCCCGAACGGGGGCCGCGCGGCGCACACGTTCGAATCGCTGCTGTGGGTCGCCTTCGGCGTCGGCATCGGCTATCTGGGCCTGCGCCTCTACCGCGAATACCGCGTCACTCTGCACGGCCTCGGCGATCGCCACCGCGGGCTGCTGTACGGCGCGCTTGGGGGCGCAACGTTCGCGCTGCTCGCGCGGCCGCGCATGTGGCAGACGGGCGCCGGCGAGCTCGCCTGGTTCGTGCTGGCCGGCTTGGTCGTCTACGGGCTGCTCGCCGTCTACCGCCACTGGCGCGCGTATTGACGACGCGCATCAGGCGTCTCGTATCCTCGGTTTGATGGCCACCAAGGCATCAGCCGACGCTGCGGAGGGGTGGGACAAGCCGGCGGCGACGGACAGGAAGACGAGCCTCGCGGAGCAGCGTAAAGGCCTGCCGGACCAGCCCGGCGTGTACCTGTTTCGCGACGGGAAGGGCCGCGTTATCTATGTGGGCAAGGCGAAGTCGATCCGCAAGCGGGTCGCGTCGCACTTCGCCAAGGCACACGGGGGCGGGCGGGGATCGGGTTCATCCGGTCACGCGGAGATGGTCGCGAGCGTGGAGCGGATCGAGTGCGTGGTGGTTGCCTCAGAGGCGGAGGCGCTGCTGGCCGAGCAGGGCTTCATCAAGCAGTACCGGCCGCGCTTTAACATCCGTCTGCGCGACGACAAGTCCTACCCGTTCATCGCGATCTCGCTCGACGAGGACTACCCGCGGGTGTATTTTACGCGCGAGCGCCACCGGCCGGGCCGGTCGTACTTCGGCCCGTACTCGAACGCCAAGCGCGTGCGCAGCACGCTGGAGGTGCTCGCGAAGGTGTTCATGTTTCGCTCCTGCACCGGCCCCGAGCCGGGACGGCGCAGCGGCAGCCCGTGCCTGGACTACTACATCAAGCGCTGCGAGGCCCCCTGCGTGGGATACGTCTCAAAGGAGGACTACCGCAAGAGCATCGACGGGGTGGTCGACTTCCTGTCCGGGCGCTTCAAAGCGATCGAGCGCGACCTCGAGGCGCGCATGCGCGCGGCGTCGGCGGCGCAGGAGTTCGAGCAGGCCACGCTCGAGCGCAACCGGCTGCGCGCGGTGCATTCGCTGCTCGAGCGCCGGCGCGTGGCGAACGAGTCGGTGGGCACGCTCGACGCCGTGGCTGTGGCGGTCGACGGACGGGAGGCCAACGCGCAGGTCTTCCAGGTGCGCGACGGGGTGCTGTCCGACCGTCAGTCCTTTTACCTTTTAAACGAGACCGAGCGCGGCCTGGCGGAGGTGGCGGAGGAGTTCATGCTCCAGTTCTACGCCGCGCACATCTCGATTCCGCCGCTACTGATCGTCCAGCGCGAGCTCCTCCAGGGCGCCTCCGCAAAGGGCGCCCAGGGCGCGCCCCACGCGGCGCTGGCCGAGGCGCTGAGCCTGCGGCGCGGCGGACCGGTCGAGCTGCGCGCGGCCGAGCGGGGCGAGAAGCGCAGGATCCTCGAGCTGGCCGAGCGCAACGCGCGCCTCGCGCTCGACGAGGAGCGCCTGCGCGCCGAGCGCCGCCGCTCCAGCCGCGTGGAGGCGCTCGAGGGCCTGCAGCGGGCGCTGGGACTCGACGTGCCGCCGATCAGGATCGAGTGCTTCGACATCTCCAACCTCGGCGGCACGCACACGGTCGCCTCGATGGTCGTGTTCGAGGGCGGCGCGCCGAAGAAATCCGACTACCGGCGCTTCAAGATTCGCACGCTGCAGGAGGGGGAGCCCGACGACTTCGCGGCGATGGCGGAGGTGCTCGGCCGGCGCTTTGCCCGATGGGAGCACCAGGCGGACGTCTCTCCCCACGACCCGGCCTACGACGCGAGCTTCGCGGCGCTGCCGAGCGTGGTCGTGATCGACGGCGGCAAGGGACAGCTCGCGGCCGGCCTCGCTCCGTTGCGCGGCTGGCGCGAGCGCGGCGTGGCGGTCGTCTCGCTGGCCAAGCGGATCGAGGAGCTGTTCATCCCCGGACGCGCTGCCCCGCTGGTGCTCGACCATCGAACGCCCGAGCTGCAACTGCTGCAGCGCGTGCGCGACGAGGCGCATCGCTTCGCGATCGCCCACCACCGCACGCGCCGTGACAGAGCGATGACGGGCTCGCTGCTGGACGAGCTGCCCGGCGTCGGCCCCGCGCGCAAGCGCGCGCTGCTCGCCCACTTCGGCTCCCCCGACGCGGTCGTGGCCGCCTCGCGCGAGGAGCTGCAGGCGGTGCCCGGCCTGCCGGCGAAGGTCGCACGGGAATTGCATGGCCACCTGCATCGAGCAGGCTGAGTCCGGCTCAGAGGCGTAGCTCCTGCCGCTTGGTCTTCGGTCACAATGAACGGGATGGAGATGCCCACGGTCGAGCCACGCCTGAAGGACATCGTGGTGATCACGGGCTTCTCCGGCGCGGGGAAGTCGACGGCGATGAACGTGTTCGAGGACGCGGGCTATTTCTGCGTCGACAACCTCCCCCCGGAGATGATCCGCTCGCTGGTGGAGCTGTTCACGCACGAGGGCTCAAAGGTCGCGCGCGCCGCGGTCGTGTCCGACGTCCGCGGGGGCGTCTACTTCGACGCGCTGCGCGCGGTCGTGGACGACCTCGACGTGCTGGGGATCCCCCACCACGTGCTGTTCCTGGAAGCGGCCGAGCAGACCTTGGTGACCCGCTACAAGGAGACCCGCCGGCGCCATCCGCTGGCGCCCGAGGGGAGCGTCGCGGCCGGAGTCGCCGCCGAGCGGGCGCTGCTCGAGCCGCTGCGCGGCCGCGCGGACCTGGTGATCGACACGACGGGCATGTCCGCGGCGATGCTACGCGGCAAGATCGCCGACGAGCTCCTGCCGCGCCAGACGGGCGGCAGGCTGGCGGTGACGTTCATGAGCTTCGGCTTCAAGCACGGTCCCCCGCGCGAGGAGGATGTGGCGCTCGACGTGCGCTTTCTGCCCAACCCGCATTACGTGCCCGAGCTGCGCGAGCTGACCGGCAACGACGAGCGGGTGGTCGAGTACGTCGCGCGCGACGGCCGGCTGGAGGAGCTATATGAGCGGCTGCATCCACTGCTGGACTTCCTGCTGCCGCAGTACGTCGCCGAGGGCAAGGCGCACCTGGTGATCGCGATCGGCTGCACCGGTGGACGCCACCGCTCGGTCGCGATCGCCGAGCACCTGGCCGAGCGCTACCGCGAGCACGAGGCCCTCGACGTGGCGGTCGCCCACAGGGACATCGACAAGCGCGCCAGGGAGACCTGATCGAGTAAGCGCCGGACCAGGAGAGCCGATCGGGTAAGCGCCCAGGGCCGCCGGGCGACGGCTCGCTGCTAGCCTTTCGGGGCACGCCGGGCTACGGACCGATCGCAGACCGAACGGAGACCTCCGTTCAGCCGGCGCTCCCGAGGCCCGGCATTGTTCATTTTCGCTCAGGGAGGCCGTGAAAATGTCGGTACGGGTGGGAATCAACGGATTTGGCCGAATCGGCCGGAATGTGTTCCGCGCTGCCCAGATCAGGGCGGCGGCGAGCGCGGGCGGAGACGCAGGGGGAGAGGACGCGATCGAGTGGGTGGCGGTCAACGACCTGACCGACGCAAAGACGCTTGCGCACCTGCTCAAGTACGACTCGATCCTCGGCCCGTACCCCGGCACGGTGGAGGCCCGCGAGGGCGCCTTGGAGGTCGCGGGGCGGGAGCTGAAGGTGTTCGCCGAGCGCGACCCGGGGGCGCTGCCTTGGCGTGATCTGGGGGTCGACGTGGTGATTGAGTCGACGGGGCTGTTCACCGACCGCGCGCATGCCGCCAAGCACCTGACGGGTGGCGCGCAGAAGGTGATCATCTCCGCCCCGGCGAGCGATCCCGACGCGACAGTTGTGCTGGGGGTGAACTTCGACGAGGTGTACGACCGCGAGCAGCACGACGTGATCTCGAACGCCTCGTGCACGACCAACTGTCTGGGGCCGGTCGCGAAGGTCGTCAACGACACGGTCGGCGTGAAGCACGGCCTGATGACGACGATCCATGCCTACACCGCCGACCAGCGCCTGCAGGACCTGCCGCACAAGGACCTGCGCCGCGCGCGCGCGGCCGCGATCAACCTGATTCCCGCCTCGACCGGCGCGGCGAAGGCGATCGGGCTGGTGATCCCCGCGCTGCAGGGCAAGCTGCACGGCTTCGCGGTGCGCGCGCCCGTGCCGGTCGGGTCGGTCGTCGATCTGACGGTGGAGTGCGTGCGCGAGACGAGCGTCGAGGAGGTCAACGCGGCGCTGAAGGTGGCGGCGGCGAGCGGGCCGCTTGCGGGCATCATGGCCTACACCGAGGATGAGATCGTCTCCAGCGACATCGTCGGTTCGCAGTTCTCTTCGATCGTTGACGCGCAGCTGACGGCGGTGATTGATGGCACCATGTTGAAGGTGGTCGCTTGGTATGACAACGAGTGGGGCTACTCGAACCGCCTGGTGGACCTGGTTTCGAAGGTGTTGTGAGATGAGGAGCATTGACGACTTGGACGTGCACGGCAAGCGCGTGCTGGTGCGAGTCGACTTCAACGTCCCGCTCGGCAAGGGCGCCGATGGCGAGACGGTCGTGGCCGACGACACGCGCATCGTGGCGGCGCTGGTCACGATCGAGGAGCTGCGCACGCGCGGCGCGCGCGTCGTGCTGCTCTCGCACCTGGGCCGGCCCGAGGGTCGCCGCGAGGAGGACCTGTCGCTGGCGCCGGTCGTGGCGCGTCTGCGCGAGCTGACCGACGCGAAGGTCACGCTCGCCCCGGCGGTGGTGGGCGAGGAGGTCAAGGCGCTCGTCGAGCAGCTCGGCGAGGGTGAGCTGCTGGTGCTCGAGAACGTGCGCTTCGAGCCGGGCGAGACGGCCAACGATCCGGCCTTGGCGCGCGCGCTGGCCGAGCTGGCGGACGTGTACGTGAACGACGCGTTCGGGGCGGCGCACCGCGCGCACGCGAGCACCGAGGGCGTCGCGCACCTGCTCCCGAGCGCGGCCGGGAGGCTGCTCGAGCGCGAGGTGCGCACGCTGAGCGAGATCCTCGAAAGCCCGGCGCGCCCGCTCGTGGCGGTGATCGGCGGCGCGAAGGTGGCGGACAAGATCCAGGTGATCGACCGCTTCCTCGACCTCGCCGACGTCGTGATCATCGGCGGGGCGATGTGCTTCCCGTTCCTCTGCGCGCAGGGGCACGCGGTCGGCGAGTCGCTGTGCGGCGAGCAGGACACCGAGCACGCACGGCGCGCGCTCGCCAAGGCGACCGATCCGGGCCGGGCGAGCGTCACGCTACCGACCGATCTCGTGATCGGCGACAGGCTCGCCGCGGACGCTGAGCATCGCGTGCTCCACGGCGTCGAGGTGCCGGCGGGCTGGATGGGCCTGGACATCGGCCCGGCGAGCGCTGAGCGCTACGCCGCTGAGATCGCGCGCGCGGGCTCGGTGTTCTGGAACGGCCCGATGGGGGCGTTCGAGCTGGAGCCTTTTGCCGCGGGCACGCGCAGGGTGGCCGAGGCGGTCGCCGCGGCGCCGGGCGTGACGGTCGTCGGCGGCGGCGACTCGGCCGCGGCGCTCGCGCGCTTCGGACTGGAGGACTCGGTCGATCACCTCTCGACCGGCGGTGGCGCCACGCTCGAGCTGGTGGAGGGCCGCGCGCTGCCGGGAGTGCAGGCCTTGGAGAGCGCAGGCGTAGTCACGTGACGGGCAAGACGACGACGGCCCGCACACCGCTGATCGCGGGCAACTGGAAGATGTACAAGACCGAGGAGCAGGCCGAGGACTACATCCAGGCGCTGCTGCCGCGGGTGTCCTCGGTGGACGGTGTCGAGGTGGCGATCTGCGTGCCGTTCACCGACCTGCGGGCGATGGTGGACAGCGCACGCGGATCGCGCGTGGAGGTGTACGCGCAGAACATGCACCACGAGCCCGAGGGTGCATTCACGGGCGAGGTGTCGCCGGCGATGTTGAGCGACGTGGGCGTGCAGGGGGTGATCCTCGGACACTCCGAGCGCAGGGCATGTTTCGGCGAGACCGACCGGGCGCTCGCGCTGAAGGTGCCGGCGGCGCTGGAGGCCGGGTTGAGACCGATCCTGTGCGTGGGCGAGACGGAGGAGGAGCGCGATAACGACGAGACCGAGCGCAAGCTGCGCCAGCAGGTGTGGGACGGGCTCGCGCGGGTGGCGGACGAGCGGCTGGCGGAGATGACGATCGCGTATGAGCCGATCTGGGCGATCGGCACCGGCCGCGTGGCAAGCGCCGAGCAGGCGCAGGAGGCGGTCGCGTTCGTCCGGGCGTTGGTCGGCGACCGCGACAAGCGGGCGGCGGCGAGCGTGAGGGTCTTGTACGGCGGCTCGGTCAAGCCGGAGAACGCGGCCGAGCTGCTGGGCCTGCCGGACGTTGACGGCGCGCTCGTCGGCGGCGCGAGCCTCGAGGCCGAGTCCTTCGCCCAGATCATCGCGGCGGCATGAACGTGTCGTGCGTTGAATATTTAGATCGATGAGCCTCCCCGCTGGTCCAGACAAGCTGCCGGTTTCGAGCGTCTGCCTGGTGGTGCTCGACGGCTGGGGGCTCGCGGAGCCCGGTCCCGGCAACGCCGTGTCGATCGCGAGCACGCCGGTGTTCGACGAGCTGTGGAGCTCCTATCCCCATACGACGCTGACCGCGTGCGGGCGCGCGGTGGGGCTGCCGGACGGCCAGATGGGCAACAGCGAGGTGGGGCACCTGAACCTCGGCGCGGGCGCGGTCGTGCGCCAGGATCTGACGCGGATCGACGACGCGGTCGCGGCGGGGGAGCTGGCTGAGAACGATGTCCTGCGGGCGGCCCTGGGAGGCGGTGGGCGGGTGCACCTGATCGGGCTGGTGTCCGACGGGGGCGTGCACTCGAGCATGGATCACCTGCGGGCGCTGATCGCACTGGCAGGGGCGCTGAACGGCGAGGCGAGGGGCGAGGCAACAGGCGAGGAGACGGGCAAGGAGACGGACCTGGTGGTGCATGCGTTCACCGACGGGCGGGACACGCTGCCGCACGCAGGCGTGGACTTTCTGCGCGAGCTGGACGAGATGACCGGCCCCGCCCGCCCGCGCGTGGGCTCGGTGGTGGGACGGTATTGGGCGATGGACCGCGACCGGCGCTGGGACCGCACGCAGCGGGCATATGACCTGCTCGTGCATGGTCGCGCCGAGCGCCGCGCGGACAGCGGCGAGGCGGCGGTGCGCGAGGCATACGAGAGGGGCGAGACGGACGAGTTCATCGAGCCGACGCTGGTCGGTGCCGAGGCGCGAATCAGGCCGGGCGACAGCGTCGTGTGCTTCAACTTCAGGCCCGACCGGATGCGCCAGCTGACGCGGGCGCTGGCCGCACGCGGCTTCGGCGAGGATCGGAAAAACGCGGAGGAGGAGCTACCCGGCTGGAAGGGACGCGGGGAGGGGGGTCCGATCGAGGCGTACACGACGCTGACCGAGTATGAGGAGGGCTGGCCCTACCCGGTGGCGTTCCCGCCGGAGCGCCCGCGGGCGACACTGGGGACTGTGCTGGCAGACGCCGGAGCGAAGCAGCTGCACGTGGCGGAGACGGAGAAGTATCCGCATGTGACGTACTTCTTCAACGGCGGCGAGGAGGCGCCGCTGGCGGGCGAGCGGCGCGCGCTGGTCGATTCACCCCGGGACGTGCCGACGTATGACCACAAGCCGGAGATGAGCGCGCGCGCGGCGGCGGCGGCGTTCACGGCCGCCTGGCGTGAAGTTGAGGACGGGGCGGGGTATCGATTCGGGATCATCAACTTCGCGAACGCCGACATGGTCGGCCACACGGGCGTGATCGCGGCGGCGGTGAAGGCTGTGGAGACGGTCGACGGGTGCCTGGGCGAGGTGGTGGCGGCGGTGCACGAGGCGGGTGGCGTGTGCGTGGTGACGGCCGACCACGGCAACGCCGACCACATGCTCGAGCCGGACGGCAGTCCCAACACGGCGCATTCGATGAACGAGGTGCCGCTGATCGTGACGGTGGCGGGCCTGGAGCTGAGGACGAGCGGCGGCATCCTCGCGGATGTCGCGCCGACGGTGTTGGAGCTGCTGGAAATGCCCCAGCCGGAGGAGATGACAGGGCGCTCGTTGATCGAGCGGCGTTGGCGGTCATAAGCCCCGTCTTCAAGGTCGGGAAGAAGGTCGGAAAGCGAGTCCGACGCTGCTATGTTCGGTGGAGTAGCGTCCTTTGTATCGATTGCCATCATGTCGACCGCGACTGCCGTCAAGATCCCTTCCGGGGAGGAGTCTCTCAGCGAGGGAGAGGTGCGCGCCTGGCGCGGCCTGTTGCGAGCGCATGCATGTCTGGCCAAGCGTTTGGATGCCGAGCTGGAGCAGGCGCACGGCCTGCCGATGACCTCGTATGAGGTGCTGCACCATCTGCAGGACGCGAGCGGTGGCCGGATGCGCATGTGCGACCTGGCCGAGCAGGCGCAGCTGTCGCGCAGCGGGCTGACGCGGCTGGTCGATCGCTTGGAGCGTGACGAGCTGCTGGAGCGCTGCTCGTGCGACCACGACGCGCGCGGCTCATACGCCTGTCTGACGGAGCTGGGGCGCGAGCGGCTGGCGGAAGCGCGCGGGACGCACCTGGCGGTCGTGAGAGAGCACTTCTTCTCGCGCTTCTCCGAGGGCGAGCTGAGCGCGTTGGCGGACATGTGGGACCGCATCGCGCCTTGCGGCAACGGCTGCTGAGCCCGTCTCCTGTTTGAGATCGGGCAGTTGACCAGGGCTCCTGTCTGAGGTTCGGCTGCTGACCTGTCCTCCTGCCTGAGATCCGAGATTCAGGGCGCCTCGGGGTCGTGTGAGGCGACCTCCTGCGCGGGTGGCCCCGGCGCTGCCCCCACCCGACGGCGGTGGCGACGATGTAGAAAAAAGGTGCTGACGATCGCAAGCAGGACCGCGACGAGCCCGTAGATGCCGAACGCCTCGATGGCTTTGCCGGCGGAGTGGCCGAGGAAGTAGGCGAGCAGGCCGATCGCGGTCGCCCAGCAGATCCCGCCGAGCGCGTTCCAGAGGAAGAAAGAGCGCCAGCGCATGTGCGTGGCACCGGCCAGCCACGAGGCCCAGACGCGCAGGCCGAGGATGAAGCGGCCGAAGAAGACGGCCTTCGGGCCATGACGCTCGAAGAACGGCTCGCCGGTCTCGAGCACCTCCAGGCGCTGGCGTTGAAAGCGGCCGGGGCGTTCGAGCAGCCAACGCCCGCCCTTGCGACCGATCAGGTAGCCGATGTTGTCGCCGACGATCGCGGCGAGGGCGGCGAGCGGGATGATGAGCTCGATTTTGAGCTTGCCTCCGGATGCGAGCACGGCGGCGGCGATCAGAGCGGTCTCGCCCGGGATCGGCACCCCGGAGGACTCGGCCATGACGAGGATGAACAGCAGCGGGTAGCCGGAGACTTCGACCAGGTGGGTGACGTTGACGAGGGACGCGAGCATGGGAAGGGGACTTCGGGAGGTGGTTGGCGGAGACCCTTAGGATGCCGCAGCGATGGCCGCTTTCACGATCGAGGCCCGCGCCGGCTCCTCGGATGCCCGGGCGGGCGTGCTGGAAACCGCGCACGGCGATGTTCGCACACCGGCTTTCGTGCCGCTCGCCACGAAGGCCACGGTGAAGGGGCTGCTGCCGGCGGAGGTGGCGGCCCTGGGGTACGAGATGGTGCTGGGCAACACGTTCCACCTGCTGCTGAATCCCGGCCCGGAGCTGATCGAGCGCTTCGGCGGGATGGGCAAGTTCATGGGCTGGGACGGGCCGATCGTGACCGACTCCGGCGGATTTCAGGTGTTCTCGATGGGGCACGGGACGGTGGCCGAGGAGATCAAGTCCCGCCCGTCCGGTCCATCCCGCGGGCGCGGCGGGCGCGGACAGAGCGGCGCCGATGAGCGTCAACAAGCCGGGGGGCAGGTCGGCGGCGGGGCGCAGGCCGGCCCGGGCGATCGCGAGGGGGCGATCCTGGCGATCGAGGAGGCGGGCGTGCGCTTTCGCTCCTATGTCGACGGCCGCGAACGCTTCCTCTCGCCCGAGGGCTCGATGGCGACACAGGCGGCGCTGGGCTCCGACATGGCGCTCGTGTTCGACGAGTGCACCCCGTTCCACGTCGACCGCGAGTACACGCAGCGCTCGACCGAGCGCACGCACCGCTGGCTGGAGCGCTGCCTGACCTGGCATGCCGAGCACGGCCCGGCGGACCAGCTCGTGTACGGGATCGTGCAGGGCGGCGTGTACGAGGATCTGCGGCGCGAGTCAACCCAAGCAATTGCCGCCAGCGCGTGCGACGGGATCGCGATCGGCGGCTCGCTGGGGGCGGATAAGGCGCAGATGTACGACGTGGTGGGCTACGCCACGCGCGAGCTGGGTGGCGAGCACGAGGGCAAGCCGCGACACCTGCTGGGGATCGGCGAGGTCGACGACCTGATCAGGGGAGTGGAGCTGGGGATCGACACGTTCGACTGCGCGATGCCGACCAGGTTGGGCAGACATGGCACGGCGCTGGTACCCGACCCGGAGAACCGCTGGCGAGTCGACCTGAAGAAGGCCCAGTGGCGCGAGTCCAAAGAGCCGCTGCTGGAGGGCTGCGAGTGCCCGGCCTGCGCGGAGGGCCTGTCGCGCGCCTACCTGAGCTATCTGGCGCGCGCCGGCGAGCTGACGGGAGCGCGGCTGCTGACGATGCACAACCTCGCTTTTCTGGCGCGGCTGATGAAAGATCTACGGGCCGGAATCCTAGGCGGGGACTTGGAAAACGTGGCCCGAGCATGGCGCGCCGGAGAGTTTCGTCTCAAGCGCTGAGTAGCTTCACCGGTGGCTTTTCGGTGTGGTGTAAGGGCAGCACGGGTGCCTGTCACGTGCCAGGTGCCGGTTCGAATCCGGCCGCCGGAGCCATGTATTGAAGGCGACGGCTGAGGTTGCTAGCCTGCTGGGTGTGACAGGTGCCCAGCCCGAAAGGGCAGTTGCCTTACCGAGGGGCCCGCGTAAGCGGGCCTTTCGCCTTATTTGGTGTTTTCCACGACGAGCTGTTTGAGCGCGGAGGATGCCTGCTGGACGTCGGAGTAGACGACGTTGCGCAGCACGACCTTGGTCGGCGCCGGGGCGGTGGCGAGGACGATCGCGACGATCGCGACTGCGATTGTGAGCAGCACGAGCACCGTGGGCAGCAGGCGCCCGCGCCGGCGCCCCGCGCGTTGGTCCGGTGATGCCGAGGCCGTCGCCACGACCGGGGCCTGACCTCGCGCCGGGCCGGGGCGAGGCCGCCGGGGGGTGACGGCGCCCGCGGTGCTCCCGCGCTCGGAGCCGCGCGGGCCGGTGGCCAGCAGGCTCGTCGCGGCGGTGGCCGGCCCTCCCCGCGCTCCGGTGGCGGGCTCGCCGGGCGCGATGCCGCGCGCGCCGTCGTCGATCGCGCGTCCCATCTCGCGGGCTGTCTGGTAGCGCTCACGCGGGTCGAGCGCGAGCGCGAGCGCGACCGCGTCGGCCAGCTCGGGCCCGACGGCGGCGACGAGCGTGTCGAGCGTGGGGGGCTCCTCGCGCTGCTGCTTGAGCGCGAGCTCGGTGAGGGAGGTCGCCTCATAGGGCAGGCGCCCGGAGATCAGCTGGTAGGTGACGACCCCGAGCGCGTACAGGTCGGCGCGTGGCCCGGCCTCCTCGCCGCGTGCCTGCTCGGGCGCCAGATAGGCGGCGGTGCCGAGCACCGAGCCGACCTGGGTGATGCTCGACTGCTCGGTCGCCTTGGCGATGCCGAAGTCGGCCAGCTTGACCTCGCCCTCGCGCGCGCGCAGCAGGTTGCCGGGCTTGACGTCGCGGTGGACCACGCCGTGGCGGTGGGCGTAGTCCAGGCCCTCGCAGGCCTGCTCGATGATCGAGACGGCCTCGTCCACCTCGACCCAACCGTCATCGCGGAGGATCTCCGCGCAGGATGAGCCCTCGATGTACTCCATCACGATGAAGTGCCGGCCGGAGGGCTCGTCCAGGCCGGAGTCGAAGATCTGCACGATGTTGGGGTGGACCAGGCGCGCGGCGGCCTGCGCCTCGCGCTGGAAGCGGGAGACGAACGTGGGGTCGTCCGCGAGGTGCTCGGCGAGCAGCTTGACCGCCACCTGACGCTCCAGGCGCAGGTCGAGGGCGAGGTGCACGGTGGACATCCCGCCGAAGCCGAGCCGGCCCTCCAGGCGGTAGCGCCCGGCGATCTTCACCTCGCTCATTTGCCGCTTTCCTGGGCGCCGCCG
>Ga0208849_1000919_pt1 | contig 23727 bp, 25 predicted proteins | sample NGESurdeep072012_10_FD_184470 | JGI IMG/M metagenome (GOLD analysis project Ga0208849, IMG submission 184470) | Arctic peat soil microbial communities from Barrow, Alaska - NGEE Surface sample 53-3 deep-072012 (SPAdes) | ecosystem: Environmental > Terrestrial > Soil > Wetlands > Peat ... | reverse complement strand
TCATTTCAATCTCTCCAGGACGAACCATCATCGTCGAGGGGAAAATGCGCAGCTCAGCCCTAGCAGGCGGTTAATTTGCGGAAAGCATATACCCATATTAGGTAGTACAGGAAGCAACCACGTTCTCGCTATACCGTCTAACCGCCATTTTGTTCGGGGGGCGGCGGCCACTGTTCATCCGGCGCGCCGGCGTAACTGCGCAGATCGGCGCGAAGTTGTCGCATGTAGTTGACTACCCGGGCCTGGGCGGCGAGGAATTCGGGTCTGACGATCACGTCCCTGGCGGTAATCACCCCGCCCCGGGGGTCCTCGACGAGAAATCCTTTTTCGAACATGGCGGCGATCTTGCGCCTGACGGTTTCCCTGGGCATGCCCAGGGACGCGGCGATCGCCTGACGCGACATCGGCCGCACCGTTTCGACGGGCAGGCTGATGCGCGCGTCGGAATAGTTGCGGCCAAAACTGGGATCGCGAATGTTCTGGCGTCCGTTGCCCTCCAGAACCGCCAGAAAGATCATCGCGCAGTCGTAGTCATTGTCGAACAGCTGCGCCGCCTCGCGCATGTAGCGGACGACGAACTCCAGTGAAAAGGCGTTCACCGCCCTGGCCGAACTGGGGTGACTTAGCCACCGATCCACTTAAGGGGTCCCGCGCTGGTCATGAGCGGTCGTCATGCCGAAGGCCCGGGTCATGGCGCCAGCTGACTCGTCTTGTTGCATTCGAACTCCAAGGCAGAGGCCGCAACACGAGGAAACAGGGTCCCGCGCTTTTATCATTCCGGTCCGCCCAGAACCATCCGCCTCGCGCCAATGACGCGACGTGTTTTTTTTGAGCGAGCAAGTGATGAAAGCCTTGGTAGCTGGGGGCGGGATCGAACCGCCGACCTGTGGGTTATGAATCCACCGCTCTAACCATCTGAGCTACCCAGCCGAAGGCGCGCGCGCGGCGGCGGGTTATAGGGGGCGGCGGCGCGCCCTTCAAGGCTGCCGAAGCCCGGCATGGCGCGGATAAGGGGTCGTATTGCTTCAGTTTGGTGGATTGCGGCGAATATCTGCCCGAAACCTGGGGGTAGAAATGGAAACGAGAGACTTTCCGACGGGTTTATGGCAAGGGCATGCCTCGCGCCGATGGAGTCTCTCATGACCTCACCTCGTCAGTCCGCCAGGCGCGCCGCCGCCGCGCCTCCAAAGGCGCGACGCCCAGAGCGCGGCGCCAATGCCCTCAGCCTGCGCATTCCCGAGCCTCGGGCCCGTCCCGGACAGGTGCTCGATTTCGGCAATCTGCGGCTGTCGGACCCCGGAACCGTGGATCGTCCGGCGATCGACGTCGAGGCGCGCGACGTTCGCGACATCGCCTTCACCCTGATCCGGGTGCTGGACGACGACGGCCAGGCGTGTGGCCCCTGGGCGCCGTCCCTATCGGCCGCCACACTCAAACGGGCGCTCGAGGCGATGGTGCTCACCCGCGCCTACGATACGCGCATGTATCGCGCCCAGCGCCAGGGCAAGACCTCCTTCTACATGAAATGCGCCGGCGAGGAGGCGGTGGCCATCGGTCAGGCCCTGGCCCTCGAGACGGGCGACATGTGCTTTCCGACCTATCGCCAGCAGGGCCTGCTCATCGCCCGCGGCTATCCCCTGGTGCAGATGATGAACCAGGTGCTTTCCAACGCCGATGATCCGCTCAAGGGCCGCCAGCTTCCGGTTCTCTATTCGAGCCGTGAATTCGGGGTGTTTTCGATATCCGGCAATCTGGGCACTCAGTTCAGCCAGGCGGTCGGCTGGGCCATGGCCTCCGCCTATAAGGGCGATCGCAAGATCGCCGCTGGCTGGATTGGCGACGGCTCGACCGCCGAGGGCGACTTCCACCACGCTCTGACGTTCGCGGCGGTCTATCGCGCGCCGGCGGTGCTCAATGTGGTCAACAATCAGTGGGCGATCTCGTCGTTCCACGGCATAGCCGGAGACGCCGATGCGCCTTTCGCCTCCCGCGCCATCGGCTATGGCCTGCCGGCGCTGCGTGTCGACGGCAACGATCTGCTTGCCGTCTATGCGGCCACCGCATGGGCGGCTGAGCGGGCGCGGGCCAATCTCGGCGCCACGGTCATTGAACTGGTCACCTACCGGGCCGAGGGGCACTCGACCAGCGACGATCCCAGCCAGTATCGCCCGGCCGAGGAAGCCGCCGGCTGGCCGCTCGGCGATCCGATCGGACGGCTTGCGCGCCACCTCATCGCGCTGGATGAATGGTCGGACGACCAGCAAGCGGCGCTGGAGCATCGCATCGTCGAAGTGGTGCGCGCGGCCGGCAAGGAGGCCGAGAGCCACGGCACGCTGGCGGCCGGTTCGCGGCCGAGTGTCGCCACCATGTTCGAGGATGTCTACAAGGCGCCGCCCTGGCACCTGCGCGAACAACGCCAACAGCTGGGGGTCTAAAGACGCATGCCGGCGATGAACATGATCCAGGCCCTCAACTCGGCCATGGATGTGATGCTGGGCCGCGATCCCGACGTGCTGATCTTCGGTGAGGACGTCGGCTTCTTCGGCGGCGTCTTCCGCGCCACCGAGGGTTTGCAGAAGAAGCACGGCCTCGAGCGCTGCTTCGATACGCCGATCGCCGAGAGCGGCCTGATCGGGGTGGCCGTCGGCATGGGCGCCTACGGCCTGCGGCCGGTCGTCGAGATCCAGTTCGCCGACTACATCTATCCGGCCTATGACCAGATCGTCTCGGAGGTGGCGCGCCTGCGCTATCGCTCGGCGGGCCAGTTCTGGGCCCCGATGACCATCCGCGCGCCCTATGGCGGCGGCATCTTCGGCGGCCAGACTCACAGCCAGAGCGTCGAGGCGCTGTTCACCCATGTCGCCGGCCTGAAGGTGGTCATTCCCTCGAACCCACACGACGCCAAGGGCCTCTTGATCAGCGCCATCGAGGACGACGACCCGGTGATCTTTCTGGAGCCGAAGCGGATCTACAACGGCCCCTTCGACGGCCACCACGACCGGCCGATCACGCCGTGGGCCAAACACCCGGCCAGCGAAACTCCGGCCGGCCACTACACCATCCCGCTGGGAGAAGCGGCGATCGCACGCGAAGGGGCGCAGGTCACCGTGCTCGCCTACGGAACCATGGTCCACGTCGCCCTGGCGGCGGCGGGCGAGGCCGGTATCGACGCCGAGGTGATCGATCTTCGCACCCTGTGGCCGGTCGATATCGAGACCATCACCGCTTCGGTGCGCAAGACCGGCCGCTGCGTCATTGTTCACGAGGCGACTCGCACCTCCGGCTTTGGGGCCGAGCTCTCGGCCCTGGTCCAGGAGCGGTGTTTCTATCATCTGGAGGCGCCCATCGAGCGTGTCGCCGGCTGGGACACGCCCTATCCGCACGCCTTCGAATGGGAGTACTTCCCCGGCCCCGGCCGAGTGGCCGAGGCTTTGCGACGCACGGTGGAGGCTTAAGGGGGCCATGGGCGAATACGTCTTCAAGCTGCCCGACGTCGGCGAAGGCACCGCGGAGGCGGAGATCGTCGCCTGGCACGTCGCCGTCGGCGACCGTATCGAGGAAGACCAGCCGCTGGTCGATGTGATGACCGACAAGGCCACGGTCGAAATGACCACGCCTGTCGGCGGCATCGTCATCGCTGTCCACGGCGAACTTGGCGACATGGCCGCCGTGGGCTCGCCCCTGGCGGTGATCGCGGTCGATGGCGAGGCCCACGCGCAACCGGCGCCCCGCGTCGCCCAGGCCGCGCCGAAGGCGGCGCCCGTAGAGCAAGTCAAAGCAGCATCGCCGGTCCGAACCGCACCGTCCCCGCCCGTCGCACGGGTGCGCACCGAAAAGCCGCTGGCGGCGCCGTCCGTGCGCAGGCGGGCGCAAGAATTGGGCGTCGGTCTTCAGTTCGTCCCGGGTTCAGGCCCAGCAGGCCGGATCAGCAACGACGATCTCGATGCTTTCGTCGCCTCCGGCGCTGGCGCGCGACCGGATGGCCCCCTGGGCCTAGTGCGCCGCGAGAGCGTCGAGGAGATCAAGGTCATCGGGCTGCGGCGCAAGATCGCCGAGAAGATGCAGGAGGCCAAGCGCCGCATCCCCCACTTCGCCTATGTCGAAGAGGTCGACGTGACCGAAGTGGAGGCCCTGCGAGTTCACCTCAATGCCAGCAGGCGTGAGGATCGGCCGCGGCTGACCTTCCTGCCGTTCCTGATCGCGGCGCTGGTCCGGGCCCTGCCGCAATATCCGCAGATCAACGCCCTCTACGACGACGACGCCGGGATCGTTCGGCGGCATGGCGCGGTGCACGTCGGCATCGCCACCCAGACGACCGGAGGCCTGATCGTGCCGGTGTTGCGCCATGCCGAGGCGCGCGATCTGTGGGATTGCGCCGCCGAGATCGCCCGCCTGGCCACCGCCACGCGCGAGGGCAAGGCCAGGGCCGATGAGCTGAGGGGCTCGACGATCACCGTCACCAGCCTGGGTCCACTCGGCGGCGTTGCAACCACGCCGGTGATCAATCATCCCGAGGTGGCGATCGTCGGCCCCAACAAGATCGTCGAACGACCGGTGGTCATTGGCGGCCAGATCGTTGTGCGAAAAATGATGAACCTGTCATCGTCGTTCGACCACCGTGTGGTCGACGGTTATGACGCGGCGTCGTTCATCCAGGCGGTCAAGGCCCTGCTGGAACATCCCGCTACCCTGTTCCTGGAGGGCCTGTGAGCGAGCCCCTGACCGCCAAGGTGCTGGTCATCGGCGGCGGTCCGGGCGGCTATGTGGCCGCGATCCGCGCCGGCCAGCTGGGGCTCGACACTGTTCTGGTCGAAGCTGGGCGCGTGGGTGGAACGTGCCTGATCCGCGGCTGCATCCCTTCAAAGGCGCTGATCCACGCCGCCTCGCGCTTCGAGGACATGGTCAGGACGGCGGCCGGAGCCGGCGAGCTGGGTATCGCCCTTGGCGCGGCGCCCAGCCTCGATCTGGCGGCGACCGTTGCCTGGAAAGCCGGCGTTGTCGACAAGCTGAACGCAGGCGTCGCCGGCCTTTTGAAGCGCGCCAAGGTCAGGGTGGTCGAAGGCTGGGCGAGATTTTCCGACGCCAAGTCCTGCACTGTCGAAACGCCGGCCGGTCCTGTGGCCATCCGAGCCGAGCATGTGATCCTCGCCAATGGCTCCCTGCCCGTGGAGATACCCTCGCTGCCCTTCGGCGGCCCCGTGATCTCATCAACCGAGGCGCTCGAACTCGATCAGCTGCCGACCCGCCTCGTCGTGGTCGGCGCCGGCTACATCGGCCTCGAGCTGGGCGCGGCGTTTCGCAAGCTGGGCTCGCAGGTAACCATCGTCGAGGCGCAGGAGAAGATACTGCCGCTGTTCGACACCCAGCTTACCGACCCCGTCGCCCGCTGGCTGCACAAGGCGGGTGTCGCCGTCCACCTGGGCGCCAAGGCCAGGACGCTGGCGACCGGCGACGACGGCTGGGTGCTGACCGCCGAGAACAACGCCGGCGAGGCGCTGAAGCTCGCCGCCGACAAGGTGCTGGTCACCGTCGGGCGCAGGCCCAACACCGAGGGCTGGGGACTGGAGACCATGGCCGTCGACAAGGCCGGGCCCTTCGTGGCCATCGACGATCAGTGCCGCACCTCGATGAAGGACGTCTGGGCGATCGGCGATCTGACCGGCGAGCCGATGCTGGAGCACAGGGCCGCCGCGCAAGGGGAGATGGTCGCGGAGATCATCGCCGGCGAGAGGCGGCGCTTCGATCCGGTCGCCATCGCCGCGGTCTGCTTCACCGAGCCGGAGATCGTCGTCGCCGGCCTGTCGCCGGACGAGGCGAAGGCGGCGGGAAAAGATCCTATCAGCGGCGTCTTCCCGTTCAGCGCCAATGGCCGGGCGCGGAGCATGGGGGCCGCCGACGACGACGGCTTCGTGCGCGTCGTCGCCCGCCGCGACGATCACCGCCTGCTCGGCGTCCAGGCTGTCGGCGCCCATGTCTCCGAGCTTTCCGGCGCGTTCGCCTTGGCGCTCGAAATGGGCGCGCGGCTGGAGGATATCGCCGGAACGATTCACGTCCACCCCACCCTCTCCGAGGCTTTCCACGAGGCCGCGCTGAAGGCTCTCGGCCACGCCATCCACATCTGATCGCAAGAGAAAGGGCCGCCTCGTGTCTGATCGCCTGGACGCCGTCGACGCCCGCATCCTCGATCTGATCCAGGAGGACGCCAGCCTGTCGGTCGCCGAAATCGCCGAGCGCGTCGGCTTGTCGTCGAGCCCCTGTTGGCGGCGGATCAAGCGGCTGGAGGACGACGGAGTGATTCAGCGCCGCGTCACCATCCTTGACCGCGAAAAGCTCGGCCTGAACTTCGAGGTGTATTGCACGGTCAAGCTCTCCCTGCCGACCAAGGACAACCTTGAGGTTTTCGAGCAGTCGGTGAAAGGCTGGGCGGAAGTCGTGCAATGCGCCACGGTGACCGGCGCCGCCGACTATGAACTGCGCATCGTCACCAGCGACATGCATGCCTTCGATGCGTTTCTGCGCGACAAGATCCTCTCGCTTGGCCTTGTCTCCAACATCGAAAGCCGCATCGTCATCCGGGCGGTGAAGAACGCTACCGCCGTGCCGCTGGCGCTGGTCAGTCCGCACATCCCCGCGAGCGCATGAAGCGGCCGCGCCGTTAGGACGCCGGTTCGGATCCGTCCACGGCCGCCAGTCGTGCGTCGGCGGCGGCGATCATGGCCACAAAGCGCGGATCGTCTCTTATCGGGGCCAGGTCGGGATCGACCTTGGCGTGGTTCAGATCGCCGCCCAGGGTGGCGGCGAAATAGGGGCCCAGGAGCTCCAGCGCCGCCTCGCCGTCGCCCAGGTGGACGCAGAGCGCGCAGGCGAAGTTGTAGCGCATGTTCATGTTGTCCGGATCGATCAGCATGGCGCGCCGAACCCAGTCCCTGGCCCGTTCGGTTTCCCCCAGCACCGCCAGGGCCATGACACCCCAGCCAAGGGCCGCGCCGTTGCTCTGGTCGGTCGCAAGCGCCGTCTCGGCGCGGGGTAACGCCATGGCCGCCGCACGGCGGGCGCCCTGCCGATCGTCGACAGCGGTATAGCAGGTGATCAGCATGCCTGGGCACTTGAAGTCGGTCTCGCTCAGAGTCGAGGCTTTCTCGTAGTAGCCGATCGCATCCTTTAGCCGGGCCTGCCTGAAACTCAGGTAACCGGCCGAAGCATTCGCCTCGTAGGAATCGGGATCGAGCCGAAGGGCCACTTTGAGTTCCGCCCACGCCTCGTCGTCGTGACCGCCGCGAGAGAGAAGGTCGGCCTTGACGGCGTGAGCCTCGGCCAGATCGGGATCGAGCATCAGGGCGCGATCGGCCGCGGCCAGGCCGTCGTCGCCTTCCTTGCCGTAATAGAACCGCACGGCCGTCTGAGCACGCGCCATAAGGGCCCAGGCACGCGCATAACCGGGATCGATCTGGGTTGCGCGTTGGCACAGGCGAATGACCTCCTGCTCGCGGTGACTGTCGCCGGCGTTCCCCGCCACGTACTGGCGCCTGGCCATGAGATATAGGTTGTAGGCGTCGGGGCTGGTGGTCCCGCGCCGCTCTATGGCCTGCTTTTCTTCCGGCAGCAGCTTGAACCGGAGGGCGCCGACGATCGCCTGCGAGATCTCGTCCTGGAGCGCGAAGATGTCGGTGAGATCACGGTCCCAGCGTTCGGCCCAGATATGGTCGCCGGCGGCGCCATCGATCAACTGGGCGGTGATCCGGACCCGCTCGCCGGCCTTGCGTACGCTGCCCTCCAGGACGTGAGCGACGCCGAGCTGGCGGGCGATCCGCGGCACGTCGACGGCCTTGCCCTTGAACTGGAAGGCGGTGTTGCGCGCGACGACCGTGAGCGCCGAAACCTTCGCAAGGTCGGTAATGATGTCCTCGCTGATGCCGTCGGAGAAGTACTCCTGATCGGCATCGCCGCTCATGTTGGCGAAGGGCAACACGCAAATGGATAGTCGGCGCAGCACGGCCTGCGGAATGTGGGGTTGCGGGGCGCCGGCATGGGTGTTGGGCTCGGCGACGCGCTCCTGGGCGAGGGGGGCGGCGCCCCGGGTCTTCGGGCTTGGCATGAGCGCGCGCATGCCCCGGCCGACGGGCGAGAGGATCACCCCGCCGATGACCACCAGGGCGGCCAGCGCCGAGAGCAACTGCTCGTGCCCGACCAGCCACCCGGTGAATGTGTGAATCCCGCCCACCGTCCCCTTGCCGCCTGACAGACGCCCGGGACCCTAGGCGCGCGCGCCATTTCCGCCTAGGGGCGGCGGTTTCGCACGCGGCCGCCGCGACGCGTCGGCCTCGATATCGACAGGGGGTCTGGGCCCTGCTAACCATGGCTGTCGGCCACGGGGCGCCAAACCAGCGGCTGCCGGAACCGACCTTGAGGGGCTTTGAACATGAAACTTTCGACTTGGATGGCCAGCGGCGCCCTGCTTGCTGCGACGGCCCTGCCGGTTGGCGCGGCAAACGCCGGCAACCCAGGACCCATGAGCGTCACGCAGTCGGCCCCGGCGAGCACGACGACCTATTGCCAGTTCAACTCCGGGCCAAGGGCCGGCGTAACGGTGAAGCTCCGCGGAATTCCGTTTGCGATCGGTGTGGCCTGCGGCGATGGAAACGGCAGCTACGGCGTGTCGGTCCCTCCTCCGGCAAAATAGAACCCCAGAGGGGTCAATCTGGGCAGCCGCCTTGAACCGAATTGGTGACGCCCTTCGATGATCGAGCTCGTCATCGACGCGCGCCGCCACGACCTGGGCGGATTCGAAGTCGGCAGGGTGCTTCCCTTCGCCCCCCACCCGATGGTCGGCCCCTTCGTGTTCTTCGACCACTTCGGCCCCGCCGACATGCCGCGCAGCGCCGATGTGCGCCCCCATCCGCACATCGGCCTTTCCACGGTCAGCTACCTCTTCGAGGGCCAGATCACCCACCGCGACAGCGTCGGCTCGCAGGTCGATATTGTCCCGGGCGAGGTCAACTGGATGACGGCCGGGTCCGGGATCACCCATTCGGAGCGGTTCGAGACCCTCAGGCGCAATGGGGGATCCCTGCATGGCATCCAGGCTTGGGTCGCCCTGCCGACCGCCGACGAGGATATCGCTCCCGCCTTCGCCCACCACGGGCCAGAGGACCTGCCGACCTACCAGTCCGAGGAGGGGCTTTGGGCTCGCCTGATCGCCGGCCAGGGCCTTGGCGCCCGGGCGGCTGTCAAGACCTACTCGCCGATGTTCTATGTTCACTGGCGGCTGAAGACGGGCGCCAGGGCGCAGATTCCCGCCGACTACCCCGAGCGCGCCGCCTTCATCGCGGCGGGTTCGGTCGAGATCGACGGCCAGGCGTTCGGGCGCGGGCAGATGGTCGTCTTCGCCCCTGGCCAGCCGGTCCTGGTCACCGCTGTCAGCGAGGCTGAGGTCATGCTCCTGGGCGGTGAGCCGGTCGGCCCGCGCATCGTCGAGTGGAATTTCGTTTCATCGTCACGCGATCGCATTGAGGCGGCCAAGGCCGACTGGCGCGCCGGCCGGATGCAATTGCCGGATTTCGACCACGAAGAATTTATCCCGCTCCCCGACCCTTCGCCCCCAGCTAATCCGATGTCGTAGGAAATCCTTCTTTCTCCGCTGGAGAAGGACCCAGGAGCGCTTTGCGGGCCTGTTCCCAGTATTGTGCGCCGGTGATCAGGGTGATGATCGCCGCGAGCCACAGCAGGCAGTGGGCGATCAGGCTGGCTGGGCCCTGAATGGCCGGATCTGCGGGCAGGCCGAGGGCGGTCCAGCAGGCGACAGCCAGCTCGGCGCCCAGCGCCACCAGCTGCAGAGTGGTCTTCCATTTGGCCAGCAAGGTCACCGGCAGGGAGACGCCCCTTCCGGCCGCCGCTTCGCGCAGCGCGCTGACGGTGAATTCACGAAACAGGATCAGGGCGGCGGGAATCGCCACCGGCGCGTTCGAGCCCAGGGAAAGCAGGCCAAGCACGACGCCGCAGACCAGCACCTTGTCGGCGATCGGGTCGAGAATCGCGCCCCAGACGGTGGTGGCGTGCAGGCGCCTGGCCAGGGCCCCATCGACGAAGTCGGTCACCGCGGCGACGACGAACGCCCAGAACGCCCAGCGCTCCAAGCCAAACTGCGTCGCCGGCGTCATCCGGTCGCTGAGCAAGGCCGCTGCGGCCAACGCGAAGAAGGTGAAGAGCGCCAGCACCAGGCGCAGGCCGGTAAGCAGATTGGGGAGTCGGTTCATGGCATCGACTCATAACACGAGGAGAGGCGGCGATGGCCAAGACGGCGCTGATCGTCGGCGGTTCCGGTCAGATCGGCTACGTGGCGGCAAAGATCCTCACCGCTGCGGGCTGGAGCGTACGCTGCGGCCAGAGAACGCCGACGGCGCTGGCGCCCGAGCTGATCGCGCTTGGCGTCGAAGCGATCGGGCTGGATCGATCGACACCCGGCGCCATCGCAGACGCCGTCGGCAGCGGCGTCGATGTTCTGATCGACGCGGTGGCTTACGATGAAACCCATGCGCGGCAGCTTCTGGAGGTCCAGTCGGCGGTCGGCGTGATCGTCGTCATCTCGTCGGCGAGCGTCTATTGCGATGGACAGGGCCGCACCTTGGACGAGGCCCGATCCAATGGTTTTCCCCGGTTCCCCGTGCCGATACCCGAAGACCATCCTACCGTCGCGCCCGGCCCGCAAACCTATTCCACCCGCAAGGTCGCCCTCGAACAGGCCCTTCTGCAGGGAGCGACAGCGCCTGTGACCATCCTGCGCCCGTGCGCAATCTACGGACCGGCTTCGCACAGCCTGCGCGAATGGTGGTTCGTCAAACGCATCCTCGATGGACGACGGCGGATTCCCATCGCCTACGGCGGCAAAAGCCGCTTCCACACCAGCGCAACGGTCAACATCGCCGCACTGATCCTCACCGTGCTTGGCAAGCCGGCGACGCAAGTTCTCAATGCCGCCGATCCTCAATCCCTGACCGTGATGGAAATGGGCGACGCCATCGCCGCCACGTACGGCCATGAATTCCGCGTCATCCCTTTCGCCGGCCCGGGCATTGGCGGAGTCGGCGACAACCCATGGGCGTGCCCCGCCCGCTGATCGTCGACATGTCCCGGGCCGAGGCTTTGGGCTACCGGCCGGTCGCCCGCTATCAAGACGCGGTCGGCGACGCCTGCCGCTGGGCAGAGGCGGCGGCCAGCGCCGGCGCGACTTTTCCCGCCTACATCATGGCCATGTTCGACTATGCGGCCGAAGATGCCTTTCTGGATGCACGCGGGCGCTAGCAATGCGAACCAAGCTTGCGGGGACCGATCGTCAATTTTATCGTCGTAAAGATTTGAAGGGGCGCCGCAGATGAGCGGGGAACAGACGGTTCTGGTCACGGGTGGGTCGGGCTACATCGGCGGCCGATGCATCGTCGCCCTGCTCGAGCGAGGCTACCGCGTCCGCACCACGGTGCGCTCGCTGTCGCGGGAAGGCGATGTTCGCGCGGCGATCGCCACGGTTACCGATCCAGCGGACCGGCTGAGCTTCCATGTCGCCAACCTGACCAACGATGAGGGGTGGGACGCCGCGACGCAGGGTTGCGATTTCGTGCTTCACATCGCCTCGCCCCTTGGCGTTCCCGAGCCCAAGGATCCCAACGATCTGATCGCGCCGGCCCGCGACGGCGCCCTGCGCGCGCTCAAGGCCGCGGTGAAGGCCGGCGTCGGGCGGGTGGTGATGACCTCCTCGGTGGCCGCGACCGGCGGATCGTATGACGCCCCCGACGGCGTCATGGACGAGACGGCCTGGACCGACCCTGACCAGCCCGTTGGCGGCTACGCCAAGTCCAAGACCCTGGCCGAACGGGCGGCGTGGGAATTCATTGGCGCGCAAGGCGGCCAGACCACGCTGGCGACGGTCAATCCGGCTCTGGTGCTGGGTCCGGTGATGGGGGGAGATTTTTCCGATTCGGTCCAGGTCGTGCAACGGCTGCTGACCGGCAAGATGCCCGGCCTGCCGAGGCTGGGTTTCAACATCGTCGACGTGCGCGACGTCGCCGATCTGCACATTCGCGCCATGACCGACGCCAACGCGGCCGGCCGGCGATTCATCGCGGCCTCGAACTTTCTCTGGATGGAGGAAATGGCGGCGCTGCTTCGTCGCCGGCTGGGTGATCGGGCGGTCAGGGTTCCTACGCGCAAGGTCCCCGATTTTGTCGTCCGCCTCGCCGCCCTCTTCGACGCCGACCTGCGCACGGTGACGCCAGGCCTGGGCCGGCGCCGAGAATTCTCCTCGGCCAAGGCGACGAACCTGCTGGGCTGGCGCCCGCGGAGCGCGGAAGACACCGTCGTCGACTGCGCCGAAAGCCTGATCGTCCACGGCGCGGCTTAGGATCAGAGCCGGCCGATCCAAAGGTTTTCAGGATCTGCCAGCCGCAGGGCGGCCTTGAGCCATGCCCGAGCGGCCTCGTCCATGGCCGGAAGCGCGGCTTCGAAGTCGGCCCGGTTCTTGTCCTCATCGATGCGATTGGACTTGAACAACAGCGCGACTTCCGGGGCAACGAAAGGAACGCCGGCGCCGGAGATGCGCCCGAAGCGGGCCAATGGCAGGCTTACCGCGCGATTTCGGCGATAGCGCCAACGCCCGGCGCGCGCCTCCTCGAGCAGGATTTCGACCGCCCAGTCCGATTGCGGCGTTGGCCGGGCAAAGAACTGATGGCGCGCGCCGCCCTCCAGCCAGTCGCCGGCCTTCCAGCGGGTAAGGACGCCATCGGCTGCGACGTGGACGTCCCAGTCGCCAAGCAGCCTGGCAAGCGCGGGTTGATCGCGACGGAGGATGGCGACGTCGATGTCGGCATGCTCGCGCGTCGTGCGCCCAAGGAAGAGATCGATGGCCCAGCCGCCAGCGATCCACCATGGCGCGCCGAGTTCGCTCATCAGCCGCGCGGTCTCCTCGACCGACAAGGGCGACCAGGCGCCGTGATCCGCCATCGGTCAGGCCCTTCGGAAATAGTCGTGGATGCGCTGGGCGAGGGGGGCGCTGACCCCCTCGACCTTGGCCAGGTCGGCCGCCGCGGCCCGCGCGACGCCGCGCGCCGAGCCGAAGGCGTGCAGGAGGGCCCGCTTGCGGCCGGGCCCCACCCCTTCGATCTCATCGAGGGGGTTTTTTCGCATGTCCATGGTGCGACGCACGCGATGGGCGCCGATGGCGAAACGGTGCGCTTCGTCGCGCAGGCGCTGCAGGTAATAGAGCACTGGGCTCTTGGGCTCGAGCATGAACGGGGGCTTGCCGGGCATGAAGAACCGCTCCAGCCCCGCGTCCCGGTCGGGACCCTTGGCGACGCCGACCACGGCGATGTCGTCGACCCCCAGATCGGCCATGACCTCGAGACTGGCGGAAAGCTGGCCGCTCCCGCCATCGATCAGCACCAGATCGGGGCGCGGCGGGTTCTGACCGGCCTCCTCGTCCTTGGCCAGGCGGGCGAAGCGGCGGCGCAGGACCTCCTTCATCATCCCGTAGTCGTCGCCGGGGGTCAGCTCGGCGTCCCGGATGTTGAACTTTCGATACTGGTTCTTCTGGAAGCCCTCTGGTCCGGCTACGATCATCGCGCCGACCGCGTTGGTCCCCATGATGTGGGAGTTGTCGTAGACCTCGATCCGTTCGGGCTGGGCCTCGAGGCCGAATACCTCGCAGACGCCGGCCAGCAACCGGGTCTGGGCCGAGCTTTCGGCCATGCGCCGGCCAAGCGCCTCGCGGGCGTTGGTCAGGGCGTGGTCGACCAGCCGGCGCTTCTCCCCGCGCCGGGGGACGGCGATCTCCACCTTGCGGGCGGCCTTGATGGCGAATGCCTCGCGCAGCAACGCGCCCTCGGCCGGTTCGGCGCTGACCAGCATCAGCCGCGGGATCTGCCGCGACTCGTAGAATTGGCCCAGGAACGCGGCCATGATCTCGGCATCTTCATCGGTGCGGTCGACACGGGGGAAATAGGCCCGGTTGCCCCAGTTCTGGCCGGCGCGGAAGAAAAACACCTGAACGCAAGCCTGGCCGCCGTCCGCATGCAGAGCGAAGACATCCGCCTCATCGACCGTCTCCGGATTGATCTGGGTTTCCTGGGCGATGGATGAGAGGGCCCGGATGCGGTCGCGCAGGCGAGCGGCGCGTTCGAAGTCCATGGCGTCGGAGGCGTCCTGCATGTCCGACGACATCCGCGCCATCACCGAGCGGCTGCGACCGCGCAGGAAACCCTCGGCCTGGCGGACCAGCTCGCCATAGTCGTCCAGGTTTATCAGGCCCGTGCACGGCGCGCTGCAGCGGTGGATCTGATGGAGCATGCACGGCCGCGTCCGGCTCTCATACACGCTGTCGGAACAGGAGCGGAGCAGGAAGGCCTTCTGCAGAGTGTTCAGCGTCCGGTTCACCGCCCAGGCGCTGGCGAACGGGCCGAAATAGTCGCCCTTTATCGCATGGGCGCCCCGATGCTTGCGCAACTGGGCGGCTGGATGTTCGCGGCGGATGACGATCTCGGGAAAGCTCTTGTCGTCGCGCAAAAGGACGTTGAACCGCGGCTTGAGCTGCTTGATCAGATTGATCTCGAGCAGCAGGGCGTCGGTCTCGGTTCTTGTGGTGGTGAACTCCATGGCTCGGGTCAGATCGACCATCAGGGCGATGCGCTGGGTATGAAAACGCCCCTGCGCGTACTGGACGACGCGCTTTTTCAGCGATCGCGCCTTGCCGACGTAGAGCGCCTCGCCATCGGCGCCGAACATCCGATAAACTCCCGGCGAATCGGGCAGCCGCCGCACCTGATCCTTGATCAGGGCGGCCCCGGTCAGCGGCGGGGCGAGGTCGTCGGCCATGGGCGGAGATATACAACCTGCCGTCCATCTATGGGGATGACGACTTTCAATGGGCCAGGAATTCGTCCAGGTCGGCGGCGAAAACCTCAGGCTGGTCGAGCATGATGAAGTGCAGGGAGTGGTCGACGCGTTTCAAGGTTTTGTTCGGCAGATGTGCGAAGGCGGCGCCGTAGAATCGGTCGGCGGCGCCCGCGGGCATGCCGACGGCGAGATTGTCTGGATAGAGAACCGTGATCGGCGTGGAGGTGGCGGCTAGTCCCGCTCTCAGGTCGAGCTCCAGGTCGTCAGCCAACGCCGCGGCCACTACCGAGTAGTTGCTGGCCCGGGACCACCCCGTCACCCGGTCGCGGTCCGCCGGACCGGTGACCATACCGGCGATCATTTTGCTCTGCGCATCCGGAGCCATCGCGGGTCCCGCGCGAAGGCTTTCGGCCATCGGACTGACGTTCGCGGCCGTGGCGGCGGGGCCCATCATGGTCACCGCGAAGAAGGGAAGGGCGTCGACGATCAGCACCTTCTTCAAATGCTCGGGATGATGCTCGGCCAGATAGAGCGCGATGGTTCCGCCCAGCGAATGACCGATCAGCACCGCCGGCGCGAGGTGATGGGCGACGATGTAGGCGTCGAGGGCCTCGGCCGAAGGAGCGAGCACGGGGCCGGCTGCGTTGGCTCTGGCCGGCTCCCCAGCGAAGCCCGCAATCTGGATCAGATGCAGCCGGAAGCGTCCTCGCAGGCGCTGCGCTGTCACCCGCCAGGTCTCGCGCGACGAAGCCAGGCCAGGCACGAAAATCAGATCGGGCCCGTTACCGATCACCTCATCGCTGAAGCGATCGCCGACCACGAGCTGGCTGTCGGCGAACAGCCTGGTCGACGCGGCGGTTGCCGGCGGCGGAGCGGCGGCGGCCGGCGCGGCGCCAGCCAGCAAGGCCGCCGCGGCGGCCATGCCGATGACGACGTGCGAGAGGGTTTGCATGGCGGGTGACTCCAAATGGTGGGCGGGGTGTGTGCTAACCGGTTTCCCCGACCAGCTTGGCGATGGCGTCGAGATAGCGGACGAAGGCCGTGCGTCCCGCTTGCGTCAGCCGGACGCGGGTCAGGGGCTTTCGATCGACGAAGCTCTTGTCGATGCCGACGTACCCCGCCTCCTCGAGCTTGCGCAGATGAACCGAAAGATTGCCATCGGAGGCGTTGAGCCGATCCTTGAGCTCGCCGAAATCGGCCCTTTCCCGGCTGGCCAGGTAGGCCATGACGCCCAGGCGCAGGCGTCCATGGATGACCTCGTCGATGGCCTCGATGCTGAAGGCGTCCATGGCCGCTGGCCTTAGGCGCCGCGCGTCTGGCGCATGAGGGCGATGCCGGGCGCGACGGCGAGCACGGCCAGGGTGGCGGCGAAGATCAGCATCACATCCGCCGTCATGCTGACCCAGGCCAGGACCAGGGCCATCAGATAGGAGGCGAGCGAGGTCAGCCAGATCCAGCGCTTGCCGGAAACCGCCGCGCCGACCATCCAGCCAAGGCCATAGAGCGCCAGGATGATCGATGGAAGCAACAGTGCGGGCAGGGTGCTCTGCGCGCGCCAGGCGACGATCGCGACAGAGCCCCAGAGAGCAAAAATCGTGCAGCCGACGCCGGCCCAGGCGATGCCGGCGGCCCTGGCCCCACCGGCCTTGACCCCGGCGGCGCGGCGCTTGAGAGCCGAAAGCACAACCATGAACAGGGCGGTCGCTCCGATCCAGATTCCGAAATAGGCCCAAGGCGACGCAGCGATGCGCCCGGTCTGCACCAGCCAGTGGCCCAGGCTCGCGGCCCCAAAAATCAACCCGGCGGCGACCATGATCGATCCTCCGAGCGTTGCCGGAGCGCCCCCATCCTGCGCCAGGTTCTTCAGAAAGGCGATATCGTCCTGGATGGTTTTCAACTGATCGGTCACGAAGTCCTCCTCGGGTTAGCTCAATGGCTTCATAGATAGAATTACTCTGGTTTGTAAAGTCCTTTCTTTCGCCGAGCGCACGGTGTCATAATCGGATTTCGCCGGCGACTATCTGCGCATGAACCGCGTTGGTGATCGCCCGGAAACCCCCGCCGGGTTGATGCACGAACAGGGGATCTTGCGTCCGGGCCGGATCGAATCCGTCCGCTTGAAGGTCGAGCTTGCGCACCTTGAAGGTGCCCGTGGTCTCGAGCCGCTTCAGCAGGCGCAAAAATACCGGCTGAGAATAGGCCGGCAATCGACGCGCGACGTGAGCGCTGAAAGCGTCCAGGTCGAATGCCTTGCCGACCACCATGGCCGCCATCCCCGCCCGGCCATCGTGGCCCGGGACGATAACGCCATAGACGTTGACCTCGAGCACTCCGGGCGCGGTGAGCAGGGTATCGGCCACTTCGGTCGTCGAGACATTTTCACCCTTCCACCGAAAGGTGTCGCCAACCCGATCGACGAAAAAGAAATATCCGTCGCGGTCCTTGCGCAAGAGATCGCCAGTCCGGAACCACGCGTCGCCGCGCGTGAAGACATCGCGCAGGATCTTCTTTTCGCTGGCGCTCCGGTCGGCATAGCCGGTGTAGGCGGTGCGCGCGTCGGCATCGATGCGCCCCAGACACTCCCCGACCTCGTTGGGCCCCGCTTCGATGCAGAACCCGCCGGCGCCGCGGACCTCGGCCCCCGTCTCGACATCGAAGCGGACCAGGCGGACATTGAACAGGCCAAGCAGGTATCTTGGCACGCGTCCGATCGCGCCTGGGTTTCCGTCGAAGTTGAACAGCGAAACGTTGCCTTCCGTCGAGCCGTAGAACTCAAGCACGCGCGGAATAGCGAACCTCTTCTCCAGAGTGGCCCACACGTCCGGCCCAAGGCCGTTGCCGAAGGCGAGCCGCAGGGGATGACCCCGTTCGGCGTCGCTGGGCGTTTGATTGACCAGGTAGCGGCACAGCTCGCCGATGTAGACGAACATGGTCGCTTTCTCTGCGGCGACTTCGGCCCAGAAATGGCTGGCGGAAAAGTGGCGCTGGACGATGACGCAGGCGCCGTTGAGCAGTGCCGCTCCCACCGCGCACAGGCCGCCGGTTGCGTGATAGAGCGGCAAGGTGACCAGAACCCGGTCGTCAGGCCGGGCGCCCGTCGCACCGGCGAAGCCCCGCATGTAGAGCTGGGCGCGCATATGGGTGACCCGCGCTGCCTTGGGCAGGCCCGTGGTGCCGCTGGTGTAGATCAGCATCGCGGTTTCCCGCGCGGTGGCTCCGGCGCGCAGGGCGCGGTTCGGTCGCAGTACGCTAAGTCCCTTCATGGCCTGCTGGAGACTGCGCTGGCCTGCATGGGCGGGCGCCAGGGTCCATTCTTCCATTGGCTGCGCCAGCAATGATCGCGCCGCCTCGAACGACGCGGCGGTCTGCGCATCGACAAGACAATGCCGGGCCCCGGAGATGTTCAGGCAGTGGGCCAACGCCTCTGCCGCCAGATGATTGTTGATCAGGGCCGTGGTCACCCCAACCTTGCTCAGGCCGAACCAGACCGCCAGATATTCGGGCGAATTGGCCGCCAGAAGCGCCACCGTCTGCCCACGGTATATCCCCTCGCCGTAGGCCCAATGGGCGAAGCGATTGGCCATCTCGTCGAGTTGGCCGTAGGTGAGGGGATGGCCCTCGAAGCTGATCGCCGGCCGGCCGCGCCAACGATCGACCGCAGCCTCCAGATCATCGCAGATCAGCCAGGGCGATGCGGCCTTGATCGATTGGACCCGGGCCAAGGTGCGTACAAGCCCGCTCAGGAACCGCCATTCCCGTCGCAGGCGTTCGCCGAGGCCCATGCGCTTTTCTTCCTTCAGCTCCCGCTCGAAGCATAGCGCCGCACGCCAAATCCCCACACCCAGAGCGAAACGGCCAAGAAGACGAGGCCAAGGACCGGGCTCACCGGCAGGAACCAGTCGGGCGCGCCCAATGGGTCATGGCGGCCGAGCAAGGCGACAACGGGAAAATAGGCGACGCAGCCAATCGGCACGACGAAGATCAGCAGGTCGCGAAACCATGCGGCGTAGACGCCAAGCGGATACTCCCCGGCCTGAACGCCGCCGTAGGTCAGAATGTTGGCGATCTCCAGGCTCTCCACAGTCCAGAAGGCCAGCGTCGCCTGCAGAACCAGAAGGCCGGAAAACAGCGCCGTTCCACCGGCGAGGGCCCAGGCGATCAACGCTGCTGAACCCAGGTCCCAGTGCAACGGCGTCGACGCAACACCGATGCAAAACACGATGATCCCCTGGATCAGCCGGCCGATGCGGGTCAGGCGCAACTCATGGCCGAGCAACTGGAAGGCCGTGGCGCGCGGTCGCAAGAGGAGACGATCGAAGGCGCCGGTCTTGACGAACTCAGGCCCGAAGATGTCGAACCCGCGCGTGATCGCGTCGGCGACTGCGAAGGCGACGTTGACCACGCCATAAAAGATCGCCACCTCGCCGAACCGCCAGCCCTGAATGCGGCCAAAGCGCGCGAACAGGGCCCAGATGGCGATGAACTCGGTAAGCGCCCCGAGAAACTGGCCAAAGGTAAGCATGGCCAGCGAAGCCGGGTACTGCGCCTGGGCGCGGATCGAGGCGGCGGCGTAGTGTCGATAAAGGCGCAGGGCATGAAACATCTAGCCCCCCTGAACCTGCAGCCGGTTCATCGTCCGGCCAAGCCACAGCCAGCCCAGGCCGGCCAGGGCCAGCGCCCAGAACAGCTGAAGCGCGATGGCGCCAAGGGCCGGGGCCCCCGCCAGCTCCCCAAACCAGATGCGAAACGGCGTATCGACGAGGCCCGCGAATGGCGAGAGGCGCAGGCCGGGAATCATCCATTGCGGAAACAAAGCCAATGGGATGATCGCGCCCGAAAACACATTGACGAAGGCCGACGCCAGGATGTTGGCCCCCCGATCGGTCAGCGTGGCGGCGACAACGATATCGAGCAGCACCGTCATCGCCGCCGACACCAGGGCGACCCCGGCCATCGACACCGCGAACAGCATTGCCGCACCCGGGCTGGCTGGAAGGTGAAGGCTCCATGGCCCAAGGCCGACGACCGGCAGGATCAGCGCCGCCAGGACGAACATCAACGCCGCCCGCGGCGCCACGCGCGCCACGCTCCAGGCCATGGCGCGGGCGAACCACCAGGCATAGGTGTCCACCGGCCGCAAGCGCTCGTAGGCCACCGCGCCGGAGCGGACCATCTCCGAGATCTCGGGATCGGCATTCCACGGCAGGAAGGCCAGAAACCCCTGGCCCAGCCAGGTGTAGGTCACCGTGTGCGCAAAACTGATCGGCTGAGGCCCCGAGGCTCCGGCGAAGAACGCCGCGTAGATCATGATCTTCAGCGCTCCCCACCAGCATTGGGTGGCGAAACCGGCCATGGCCGCCGCCCGATACTGCAGGACCAGCTGAAACCGCGCCGCGAAAACCGCGAGATAGGGACCAAGCGCGGGGGACATGCCTCACGCCTCCGTGGCGCCGTGGAGGTCGTAGAGGCGGGCGATGACCTCTTCGATCAGCGGCCGCTCGACATGGATGTCCTCGACCGCATGATCGGCGGCGAGGCGGCCGATGAGGTCGGGGGCGGTGACGATCGCCGGATCGATGGCCAACTCCAGGGTGCGTCCCTCGCGTCGGCGCACGCTGACGCCGGGCCAGTCGAGCGCCGGGGCTTCTCCGGCGAAGTCCACCACCACGCGCCGTTCGGCCAGCACTCCGGCGCGCAGGATTTCGAAGGGGCTGTCGGCGAGGATGGTCCCATTGCCGATGACGATCACACGCTGGGCCAGAGCCTCGATGTCATGCATGTCGTGGGTGGTCAGGATGACGCTGACGCCGCGTTCGCGGTTGAGCCGCTCGACAAAGCCCCGCACCGCCAGTTTCGACGGGGCGTCCAGGCCGATGGTCGGCTCGTCGAGGAACAGGATTGTCGGCTCATGCAGCATGGCCGCGACGATCTCACAGCGCATCCGCTGGCCGAGCGACAGCTGCCGGACCGGCTGGTCGAGAAGAGGCCCCAGCCGCAGCAGTGCGACCAGTTCGTCACGCGTGCGCCGATAGCGATCGTCCGGCACGCGATAGATGTCGCGCAGCAGATCGAAGCCCTCGATCACCGGGAGGTCCCACCACAGCTGGGTGCGCTGGCCAAAGACGACCCCTATCCGGGCCACATGGCGCACCCGCTCGCGCCAGGGAACCAGGCCATCGATTTCGCAGCGGCCGCCGCTTGGCCGCAGAATGCCCGACAGGATCTTGATTGTTGTCGACTTGCCAGCGCCGTTGGGACCGATCAGTCCGACGAGTTCGCCGCGCTCGAGGGTGAAGCTGACGTTCTTCAACGCCTCGACGGTTCGCCAGCGGCGATGAAACAATCCTTTGACGGCGCCCAACGCCCCGGGATCGCGCTCCGCCACGCGATAGGTCTTCGACAGGTCCTCGACGAGGATCTGGGGCATTGCGGACTTAACTTTGCCTGGGCGATTGAAGGCGCGGACCCTAGGTGAAGCTTGAACACGCGGTCAATGCGGCGCCGGCGCACTGCACACCATCAGCCGATCTGGACATCCACGCCCATGGCGTCCAGCAGCCGATACTGCTGGTCGGGATCGATCTTCAGATTTGCGTAGCTCGCCAGGCGCCGCAGATCGAGGCCGCTGACCTCCGCTCCGCGCAGATCAACGCCGGCCATCTTGGCGCCGTCCAGGATCGCGCCGAACAGGTCGCAGTTCGAAAGGTCGGCGCCCTGGAGATCCGCCCCGCTGAGGTCGGCCTCGCGAAACCGGCTCCCCGCCAGTTCACATCCTGGCAGGCGGACCTGAGACAGATCGGCCAGTTCGAAATTGCACCGCGCGAAACGGGCGGCCGTGCGCACGACCTTGCCTCCGAATGCGCGATGAAAGCTCGCCCGGGGAAACCGCGATCCCAGCAGATTGCAATCTTCGAAGTTCGCGCCATAGAGATCGGCCGCCTCGAAGCGTGCGTGGGTCAGGTCGCACCGGGCAAACCGCGCCTCGTCGAGGCGGCAGAACGCCAGGCTGACCCCCTGCTGCGTCTCTGGATCGGCGAACACGCAATCCTCGAAGACGGCTTCGCGCAGGTCGGCGTGGGAAAAGCGGCAGCGCGTCAGGCGGCAATGGCTAAGACGCGCGCCAGTGAGCGAGGCTGCGCCAAATGCCGTCGCCACTATGGTGCAATCGACCAGCACCGCCTCGGCCAGATCGATGTCTTCCCAGGCTGCTTCTGAGAAGGTCCGGCCCTGGATGACTTCGCCCGCCTTGGGCCGGTCGTCCACGCGCCTAATCCTTGTCGGCGGCCGCCGCGAAGCGTTCCCACGCCGACTGGCGCGAGACGCCGAGCGCCGCGCCGATGGCCGCCCACGTGACCTCCCGCGCGCGAAGGGTATCGACCAGCCACTGAAGCTGGCTCCCCTTGCCCTGCATGGTCTCTTCCACCGGCTTCAGCTGCGCCAACAGGCGCTCGGTCGGGAGCTCGCTCGGCGGCACATAGCCCGATCGGTCAGGCGTGCGGCCCTCGGTGTATTCGACGCAAAGATGGATGCATTCGTCGCAGATGAAGATGTTGGCCGGCCCGGCGACCATCTTCTTCACATCGTCCTGCGACTTCAGGCAGAACGAACAGAACACCTTCTCCGGCCGACGATACTGCGGCAGAGGCGGGGGGGCCGAAAGCTCGACCTCGGGCATGGGAAACTCCGGTGTTTCAGGTCTGGCCTTGCTGTCAGGTATACCCTGACACAGCGACCGTCAACCGGATTGCGAACCCCTTCGTCTCCTTCACCCGGCGGCCGCCTCACATTGCTCCACCGCCCATTGCGCCATGCGACGCAGCTTCGGGTCGGCTTCGCGGGCGAGAAGTTCCCGCAGGATAGGCGCCGAAGCGGGGGCCGCGGCCAGACCCAGGGCTACGGCGGCGTTGCGCCGCACCCGCGGGCTCGCGTCCTCCATCGCCGCCCTGGCAATGCGCGCCGCGATCGCCGGATCGAGCGAGACGGTGTCCTCGCCGCAGGCGTGACAGGAAAGTGCGTGCATGGCCATCCAGCGCACGCGCGGGACCTTGACGTCCATCAGGGCCGCCAGCGGGCCGACGCAGCGCGCGTCGCCGAACTGGTCGAGCGCATGGGCGCATTCGAACCGCACCCGCGGCCGGCGGTCCGACAGGCCGGCGAGGATCGCCTGGACGAAAGCCTGGTAGGCCCCGGTGTCGGCCCGCATCAGCCCCCGCGCCGCCTCAAGCTGGCGCTTCTTCACCGCCATGGAGATCATCAGGCCCGGCAGGTCGCCTGCGCGTGCCAGTCCGAACCAGAGCGCCGCCAGCTGCGGAACGCGGGCGTTCTCGGCGCGCACGGCCGCTGCCTTCGCCGTTGCTGCGGCTCTCAGCCTGGCCCAGCTGGAAAACCCATATTCGCGGGCGAGGACGAACTGGGCCTTGGCGAGCGGCAGGACGTCGGCAGCCAGGCCGGGAGCGAAGGCGCGCAGACGTTCGAGGGCCCGCGCGTGGCCGGTGCGACAGGCACGCTGAAGAGCGCGGGCGTCATCGCTCAATCGACGAAGGTCGGGACGCGCGGGCAGGGATCGGGACATTGGGAACCTCCTCTCGAGACGCCCGGGGTCCGCATGACGGGCTGAAAGAAGGATCAGGCTATGTCTAGTTCAACTCTTCGGAGGGCCTTGGACCCTTTCCGCGGACCGGGACGCGCTCCGAGGCGCGCGCTGCACAGCTTACCCCGATCAGAGGCGCATGCAAGGTCAGCCTTGGTTCATTGTAGGTAGCACACGATATGTCCGGTTTTCGTAGCAGACGATTTGTCCGGTTTAGCCGGAGCGGATCGGATGCATGCGGAGGTGAGGATGGCGCGGAT
>Ga0208849_1000918_pt1 | contig 23741 bp, 14 predicted proteins | sample NGESurdeep072012_10_FD_184470 | JGI IMG/M metagenome (GOLD analysis project Ga0208849, IMG submission 184470) | Arctic peat soil microbial communities from Barrow, Alaska - NGEE Surface sample 53-3 deep-072012 (SPAdes) | ecosystem: Environmental > Terrestrial > Soil > Wetlands > Peat ... | reverse complement strand
CAGACCGACATCAGCGGCCGATACAACCGCCTGCTCGATCAGCTCGCAAAATCCTATCCTAACGACACTCTGGTGCTCAGCGCACTCGCAACACGGGAATTGGCAAAGCAATCGGCTGAAGGAAACTCCGCCGCACTGGGATACTTATCCAAGGCAGTTGAAAGAGGCTCAAAATCACCACAGGACTATATGATTCTGAGTGAACTACTGTATCGCTCCGGTCAGCACTTGGAAGCCATTACGATATTAAAAAAGGCTGTTTCGCTTTTCCCTTACATTCCTACCGCATACGAAAATCTCGCTATTTTTTACATGTTAAGTGGAGATGGAGCGAACGCAAAAGAGACGGTAATAAACGGCCTTGGCATTTTCCCCAGCGATCCAAATCTGCAGGCTATACAGCGCAAAATGGAGGATTATCCATGATACGAAGACGCTTGCGCCCTGACCCGCCCCACCCACACGATCTCGAGTGTGATGGCGTAATCCCACAGCTTCTGCTCCGGCATCACCACTATTAGGCCCTGTTCGTCCTGTCTCCATTCCACCTTGCCCTGATAGCCCAGGAGCTCCACGTTTTCGATCTATGGCGGCGAGAAGGCGCCGGTCGCAGCCAGAAATCTGTCGCTTTCGCGGAAGAGCAGCTCGGTGATGAGGAAGGTCGCCGGAGAATTCTGATCGGCCCCTTGTGATCCATGAAACCTGTTCTGCCTCGCCAGGATGAGCCCCTTGACAGACTTTATCGCGCGGTCTACTCTTAACGATCGGGGCGTTATCGCTAACTGTTACGATTTCAGGTTTTTTGAAGGACTTGGACGTGCAGAGTTTCTCGGCAAGCCGGATAACGGAATAGAAGGTCATCCCCGTGTTGAGATTTGTGGCAGGAGAAAGCAATCGTGAAGCGCAGATCATTCTTGTTTAGTGGAGCATCCATTCTCGCGTGGGCTGCAGCGACGAAGCCCGGATTTTCGCAAATGATTCGCGGACAGGTCCCCGATGGGCCATTTCAGCCCGACTGGGAATCGCTCAAGGCCTACCAGTGCCCGGATTGGTTTCGCGATGCAAAGCTAGGTATCTGGGCGCATTGGGACCCGCAATGCGTCCCCGAACAGGGCGACTGGTACGCGCGCAATATGTACATCCAGGGAATGCCCCAATACGAGTATCACGTTAAGACCTACGGACACCCGTCAAAGTTCGGATACAAGGACATCTGTCATCTTTGGAAGGCTGAAAAGTGGGATCCAGAAGCTCTTATCAAGCTCTATAAGAGCGCAGGCGCTGGGTATTTTGTCGCCCTGGCCACCCACCACGATAATTACGATTGCTGGAATTCGAAGCATCAACCCTGGAACTGTGTCAACGTGGGCCCAAAGCGCGACATCGTGGGGACCTGGGCCAAGGTGGCGCGTTCCCACGGGTTGCGATTTGGCGTCACCTATCACGGGACGCCGGGCCGCGTGTGGGACGAGTTTATGCCCGTGCGCTACAAGAGCGATACCACTGGGCCGCTTGCGGGTGTTCCTTACGATGGCGTGCAGACCATCGCCGACGGCAAAGGGAAATGGTGGGAGGGCATGGACCCTCGGATGCTCAACGGCAAACCACACCTGAAGAACACGCCATGCCCGGAGTTCACAAAACAGTTTATGCTTCGCGTACAGGATGTTATCGACAGCTATAACCCCGATCTGCTGTATTTCGACGACAACGCCCAATTTGACTTCGACCGCGGTGGGCCCGGAGCCCCCGATTTGGGTGTCTGGCTGGGGATTCCAGATCTGGCGCCCCAAATCATGGCGTACTACTACAACAGGAGCATGAAGACGCACGGCGGCCGATTGGAAGCCGTGTTGAACCTGAAGACTGTTCCTGAGCCAGTCTGGGGCACACTCATCCGCGACTTCGAAGCGGCGCTGGAAGACAAGCTGCAAGAGGCCCCTTGGCAAACGGATGCGTGCATTGGAGGGTGGCACTATAGCCGCCCCATCTTCGAGAACCACAGTTATAAGAAACCTTCCCTGATTATCCCTATGTTCGTCGACATCGTGAGCAAGAACGGAAACCTTCTGCTGAACATTCCACTACCCGGTAACGGCGAGCCGGATAGCGACGAGATGGCATTTCTAAGCGAACTCATCGATTGGCAAGAGATTAACTCCGAAGCCATCAAAGGCTCGCGCCCCTGGAAGATCTATGGGGAAGGACCATCGATCCTTGCCCCGAAGATTGGGTCCTATCAATTGAATCGCCTTAAGTTCGACTACTCCGACATTCGATTTACCACAAAGGGTGACACCCTCTACGCCATCGCTCTCGGCTGGCCACCTGACGGGAAGTTTTTAATCACTTCACTCGCCGACGGCTCGGCGAATTACCCTGGCCAGATTGGAAAGGTGGAACTGCTAGGGTCAAAATCCAATTTAAAGTGGACGCGAGGAACACAGGGCCTCGAGATCCAGGCCCCCGACACTCCCCCTTGCAAATACGCGTACGCGTTCCGGATTCTTTCGGCCTGAAAAAGGAAAGTTGTAAGATGTTTCCTTTACGATGGCGCCGCTTACATGTGTGTCGCGACGATCGGCGGAAAAACTTGATAAGGGCGTCGTTGGGCAACGTCTCATGCTGAATGAACACCCTATGACGAATAGGGCAACGCGGGCGCAGGATGCAGTTCCTTCTCACGTGAAGCTGTCGGTCGTGATGCCTGTTTACAACGAGGCGCAAACGTTGCGGACAGCAGTTGAGCGCGTTTTTGCATCGCCGTTGGAAATCGAGCTGATCTGTATCGATGACGGATCAAATGATGGCTCATCCGACATCTTGAGAGAGCTTGAAGGCGCGTTTCCGCAGATGCACGTTCTTCTGCAGCCGCGCAACATGGGAAAGGGAGCGGCCCTGCGCCGAGGCATTGCCACGGCAACCAGCGACTACGTCATCATTCAGGACGCCGATTTGGAATACGATCCTACCTGCTACCGTAAGCTCCTTGAGCCTCTTCTTGCTGGAAATGCCGATGTTGTCTACGGCTCCCGCTTCATAGGCGGCGCTCCGCACCGCGTGCTCTATTTTTGGCACTCAATTGGCAACTGGCTGCTGACCTTCGTTTCCAATTGCCTCACGAATACCAACCTCACGGATATGGAAACGTGCTACAAGGCGTTCCGCCGCGAGGTTATTCAGTCGATTCCGATTGAAGAGAACCGGTTCGGCTTCGAGCCCGAGATCACCGTCAAGGTCGCACGCCGCAACCTGAGGATATATGAGGTGGGAATCAGCTACTGGGGCCGCACTTACGAAGAGGGCAAGAAAATCGGCTGGAGAGATGGTTTTCGCGCGCTGTATTGCCTGATCAGGTATTCGCTGAAGGCGAATTAAGCAGAAGCGGCTCGATCGCAGCCGGCAACGCCTGCCCTGCAGATCCAGTCTCCGACCTCACCTGGCCGCGTGCGCCTGCGCCGAATGCAGCGCCTTCAACCGTTCGTTCACAATGCTCGCCAGATCGGGTCGGCTCCTAAGTACCGCCTCGTACTCCGCGGCCGCTTCCTGATCGTGCCCGGGGATCTGGGACAAGAGATTCCCCAGATTAAAGTGCGCCTCGGCATAATCCGGCCGGATTTTGAGCGCCGCCCTGTATTCCGCGATCGCCTCCGCCTGCTGGCCCGGCGTCTGCGACAGAGCACTCCCCAGGTAATTGTGCGCCTCCGCGAAATCCGGCCTCGCTTGGAGAGCCGTCCGATACTCCACGATCGCATCTTGCATCCGCCCGGGCGTCTGCGACAGTGCATTCCCCAAGTTAACGTGCGCCTCGGCATAATCCGGCTGGATCCTGAGCGCTGCCTGGTACTCCGCGATCGCATCCTGCATCCGCCCAGGCGTCGCAGCCAGCAGAATTCCAAGGTTGTTGTGCGCCTCGGCATAATCCGGCTGGATCTTGAGTGCCGCCTCGAACTCGCCGATCGCCTCCGGCATCCTCCCAGGGATCTCGGCCAACAGAATCCCAAGGTTGTTGTGCGCCTCCGCATAATCCGGTTTGGCCTTGATCGCCGCCTGGTACTCTGCGATCGCATCCTTCGTCCGCCCAGGCGTCGCGGCCAGCAGAATTCCAAGGTTGTTGTGCGCCTCGGCATAATCTGGTTTGGCCTTAACCGCCGCCTGGTACTCGGCCATCGCATCCAGGGTCCGTCCGGGCATCCGCGACAAAAGTGCTCCCAGGTTGAAATGCGCTTCAGGGTAATCCGGCCGGATCTCAATCGCGGTTTGGTACTCCGCAATCGCATCTTGCTGCCGGCCTGGAATCCTCGACAGCAGATTCCCCAGATTGTTGTGCGCTTCTGCGTAACTCGGCCGGATCTGCAGCGCCTGCTGATACTCTTCAATCGCATCATCGAGCCGCCCCGGGGTGAGCGCAAACGCGAACCCCAGGCCGTTGTGTGCCTCCGCAAGATCGGGCCGGATCTTAAGCGCCGCCTCGAACTCGCCGATCGCCTCCGGCAGCCGTCCAGGAGCCTCGGTCAGCACGGTTCCCAGGTTGTAGTGCGCGATATAGCTCGCCGGACTCAGCTCGATCGATCTGCGGTAAAGCGTCTCGATGTCGCGATACATCCTGCTCTGCTGCCAGGTCAGTTCGCCAAGAACCAAGATCAGCAGCGCGGAGCCAATAGCGGCAGCAGCTTTCCCCATGCGAAGCCGCTCGCTTGCCTTTGCCAGCAAGACAACGCCGGGAACCAGAATTCCCAGGCTCGCCAGATATTGAAAATGATTCGCCACATAGGAATAGCGGAACGGAAAGACATTCAAAAAACCGAGCACCGGAAATAGCGTTCCTGTGAAAATGAGCAAGCTTGCCAACGGCCCGCGGTTGCGATACGCAACCAACCACAACCCTCCAAGGAGTATCAGGAATCCCACCGGAAACAGCCACTGCCACCAGATCGCCGCATCGACGTTCCAATGCGGATAGAAAAACGCCAGTTTCGTCGGCCACAACAATTTGCCTGCGTAAAAAAAGATCACCCGGCCGGCAATCAGAATACGCTGCACAGGAGTCAGCACAAAGTCCGCTCCGCTCGCCCCAATATATTTCCTCTCCACCCAGGCGGTGAAAAGACCGGAGCACATCCCGATCGCAAGCCACGGGATTAAAGGCCGCACATCGCGCTTCCAGTCGAGCCTTCCATGCCGCCACCAAAAGATCACGAGAATAACCGCGGGTAGGACTGCGGTGACTGATTTGCTCATCAGCGCCAGAATGAACAGTCCAGTTGCCAGCCAGTATTTCTGTCTTTGCCGACTCCGGTCGAAGTGCAAATACACCAGCAGTGCGGCCACGCAGAACACCCCCGAGAGCGTGCTCTTCTGCTCTGAGATCCACGCAACGGATTCAACCTGCGCCGGGTGCAGCGCAAACACAAATCCCGCAAGCCACGCTCCCTTGAGCGACAGATGTCTTGCGATCAGCACAACCAGGCACGCCGAGAAAGCATGGAGAACGATATTGACCAGGTGGTAGCCCAGAACGGCATCCCCCCAGATCCGGTGTTCGAGCCAGAACGCGCTGTGGAGTAGTGGGTAGTACTGCTGGGTTGCTCCCAGTTCGAACCAGATTCGCCATAAACCATGAAATGTCTGCAGATCGGGCCGGGTCAGGTGATTGTTATCGTCCCACACCAAGCCCCCGCGCAGGGCAGGCAGATAGGCAAGAAATGTCGCGCAGAAGATGGCCGCCCACAGGGCAATGTCGCTGCGCCGGATGGCCGAGAATTTTGGCTTCGGCTGATTCGCGGGCGCTTTGAGAACGCCTCGGGAGCCACCAATCCGGCTCTTTCTTCTTGTCTTGAGAGCCTTGGCGGCCCGCGTCTGGGTCATGGAATGTTCCTAGTCGGAATCTCCTTTTTGACTACAAACACGGTGCCAATTTTACACCGATTCCGCCTGTTCGCGACCGTGCGAAACAGTTTTCATCCGCAGCGCGTCTCGCGGTTTGAAATCCGCGCCAGCTCCACCGAATCGCCAGATATTCCGGCACTTTGAGACACTTCTCGTCCTTCCGAGTCCTGTGTCGACAGATTTCGTTGCTTGAGCTGGCCCTCGCAGATCTCTATTCTCCAGAGGCAATAAAACCGACAGACTTCTGGACAGGTGAGCCATTGCCGGAAGCTAGCATCTCAAGATGGTTCACAATGCCTGATCTCTCTGCTGTGATCTCACATTTTAGCAAGACGCTGGCCCCAAAGGAAACGGTAACTTTATCGTTGACAATTTAAACCTTTGGTTGCTATGATCGGCGCTCGTTGGCATCGACGCAGCGGGTTATGTGCACTCCACCTTCACGAACATGGGGGGAGCCGGTTATGCAGCGAAGAGATTTCCGCAAACTCATGGCGATTGCCAGAGCGTCGAAAGCGATGTTGGCCTTTGGGCAAATTGCGCAGGATAATTTGCCGGCGTTGCAGGACGGATTCAATCGGTACATCCAGGACTACGCAACCTTCTGCGCTTCGCCGCCGGAGAAGAGAATCTTCTACGCGAATAAAGATGGCAGAATCGCGCGTGTGGAACTGATCGGGACCGAGGAGAGGGTGAAATGGAGACAGTTTCCCGATGGTCTCCATGTGGATTTGCCAATGCAATATCGCCCCGCAGTCGATTGCGCTACCGCGCTTAAGGTGACGCTTGCCTGAGCCGCCGGTCAGGCAATGAGGGAATCCGGGTGAACAGTGCATTCGGTCAAGGGAAGGTAATGCGAAATTCATCGTGGATCTGAACAAGGATCTTTCATAGGAAACAAGACGTTTTCGGGCCAAGACTGAAAACGCATATCGGATTGAGTCAGTTCCATTTTGATACGGGAGTCAATCTTGATGCCTTCACGATTAATGAATTTAACTTTCGTTACTGCGGTTCTGACTTTACTTGGACCGGCCAATTCCCCTTGTACGCCGAGCACAACTCAGTCCTTCGAGCGAAGTAGGATTGGCGTCACGCTTCACTCTTCGAGTGGAATCCTGCACGTAGATGTCTGCTCTGAGTCGGTCATCCACGTCGTAGCGAGTGCAACGGATGAGATTTCAAAACCTTTCGTACCCACTGTGATTCGTTCTTGCGGAGGAGCCGCATTCACGATTTCCTCTAATGCTTCGACCGTGTCAATAAAGACCGGCGTACTCAAGGTGGAGATTGACCGAGCAACGAGTTCAGTGCGGTTTCTGACGAGTGCTGGCCAGCCTGTGTTGAGCGAGCAGGAGCACGATGGTCGTACGATCGCGCCTCTCGATGTCGACGGAATGCACACCTATGAGATTCGCCAGGACTTTCTTTTGTCCCCCAACGAAGCCCTGTACGGATTGGGGCAACATCAAGAGGGATTCTTGAATCTGCGCGACATTCCAGTCCGGCTGTTGCAGGCAAATACAAACATTGCGATACCATTTCTCATTTCAACCAAGGGATACGGCCTTCTGTGGAACAACGCGGCTCTACGCACGCGGTCCGGGAGGCAGACGCATCCACGAGGCGACGCCTGGCGGTCACTGGAAAATCATGACGATTCTGGGCGCCATGAGCCTCAGCGGTATGGTCGCAACCATGACCATCGAAGAGCCTACCGACACCGATATCTTCCTGGCCTACGTTGAACACCTGCTGTACCCGGTGCTGAAGCCCGGCGACGTGGTGGTGATGGACAACTTGAGCGCGCATAAGGCGCCTGCAGTTCGCCAATGGATCGAAAAAGCCGGCGCGGAGCTGCTCTATCTGCCGCCCTATTCTCCCGATCTGAACCCCATCGAAAAGGCCTGGGCAAAACTCAAACAACTGCTTCGCGCAGCCCAGGCTCGAACCAAAGAAACTCTCGATCAGGCCATCACAGAAGCCCTGCCATGCATTACTCCCGGCAATGCCCAGGCTTGGTTCAGACTCGCACTAAATGGTCTACAGTAAAACAGAAAATGCTCTAGTGGCGCGCGCACCGATCTGCGCGAGTGGCGGACCGCAAGACGCGTCCCCATCGCCAACCCGTCATGGCGCGCTTTAGCAGGTCACAAGTGCAACAAATAACGATAACTGTATCGTTGACAATTTAAACCCTCGGTTGCTATCATCGGCACTTGTCGCATTGACGCAGCGGAGTAGGTGCACTCTACCTTCACGAACATGGATGGAGCCGGTTGTGCAGCTGACCCAAAACCCAAAAACTAAGCCGTTTTGAAGCTGAGAGATTGCGACCTTTCGCGGTCCCCTGAGGAGGGGGAGGAGACCGGGAAATGGGGAAGCGAGGACACAGCGAAGAGGAGATTCTGCGCATCCTGAGGGAAGCGGAATCGGGCGATACGGTGGTGGAGGTCTGCCGCAAGCATGGGATCAGCCAGCAGAGCTTCTACTTGCGGAAGAAGAAGTATGCGGGGCTTGGGCTGAGCGAGCTGCGGGAACTCCGCCAGTTGCGTGATGAGAACGGCAAGCTGAAGCGCCTGGTGGCGGACCTGAGTTTGGATCGTCACATCTTGCAGGAGATTGTTGCAAAAAAGTTGTAAGGCCTCGGGGGCGTCGCGAGCTTGCCGAGTGGGCGCAGCAAGCCCACCAGATGAGTCAGCGGCGCGCTGCGAGGCTGATTCTGGTCGGTCGGATGACTCTGCGTTATGAGCATCACCGCGATCCGCAGGAGGCGCTGCGTGTGAGGCTTCGTGAACTGGCCGGCAGCCGGGTGCGTTATGGCTACCGCCGGCTGACAGTGCTGCTCAAACGGGAGGGTTGGGAAGTGAACGCCAAGCGGATCTACCGCCTTTACACCGAAGAGGGACTGATCGTACGAACGAAGCGGCGCAAGGAACGAGCTCAACGGCAGCGCGTGGCGCAAGGACCTGCAGTGCGCAGAAACGACAGGTGGAGCATGGATTTCGTTGCCCAGCGACTTTCGGACGGTCGCTGGATTCGGGTGCTGACGGTCGTCGATCAGTTCACCCGCGAGTGCCTTACCCTGCACGCCGACACGTCTCTCAGCGGAGAGAAGGTCGTCGCGGCTCTGGACAAGATCGTGGCAGGCCGCGGGGCCCCCAAATCGATCACAGTGGACAACGGCACAGAGTTCGCATCGAAGGCGATGGATCTCTGGGCCTACTCGAACGGAGTGCACCTGGATTTCATTAGGCCAGGACGGCCGGTCGAGAACGGCTACATCGAGAGCTTCAACGGTAGGCTGCGCGACGAGTGCCTGAACGTGGAAGTATTCTTCAGCCTGGCGGACGCACGCCGCAAGCTGGCAATCTGGCTACACGATTACAACCATCACAGGCCACACTCGGCTTTGGCCGATCGCACGCCGGCAGAATTTGCAGCCGTATGCGGCGGTGGAAATGACGGCGATAGAACCGCCTTGGAAAACGCTGTGCGTTTCCCACATTTCCCCCGCACTGCGACTACTGGAGGTAATCTGATCCACGCTCCGGCCTCAAAGCTCTTGCTTGAGACCATCACTTGAGTTACATTAACCGCAATCGTGCCCGCCAAACGGGCACTAACCGAACCACGCAGACCGAAATTTCCAACCTCGCGCGGCGGAGTTTCCCGGGGGCGGGTCAAAAACCGGGAAACTCCAGTTATCGGTGGGTGAGAAATCGGGGGCAGGTCACACGCTACCGGTGTTTCTCACCCTGATCTGCACCTGTGCAGTGAAGGGATTCGTCCCCCGGAGTGTTGCGTACCTTGTTTCCGGGAAATGCGCAACGATAAGGTTGTCCAGGAGCCGTTGCGCAGCTGTTGACTCTTCAGGGCGCAGCGACGCGCGGCGGTTTTATTGCGATTCGTCGAGAACTTCGATGCCCGAGACGGTCGCGTTGTTCACAATGGGTTCGAAGGTCAAGTTGAGTTTGCCCTGCGCAGAGGGCTTGAGATGATAGAAGGTCTTGGTTAGGACGTGGAGGCCTCCGGCCTCTTTGTAAATGTCGAAATTGTCCAGCAGGGTCTCGCCGTTACACATTACTTTAAAGACCCTGCTTCCAATGCCGTCCGCACCGTCGGCCTGATTTCCAAAGTAAAGCTCGACGAAATGCAGAATCAATGTGTAGCGGTCACGGGTATCGACGGGAATGGCATAGGAAAAATGTCCATAGCGCTCAGTAGAAAACAACTCCGGGTCGAGCGATTCTTCAACGTCGTGGCGCTGATCAGAGAAATGCCCGTCCATGTAGTAGTCGTCGGGGTGCCAGAACTGCCCGGTATGATCGGTAAACGATGCACGCTGCATGACAAGCCGAATTGGGAGTTGCTTGTGCGGTGTGCCCGGCAGAACTTCGATCGCGTTGACTTGCGGCGCCCCGCTCTCGGTGGTGAAGCTGATGTGCAGCCTTCCATCGCCGGCTGGGGATAAGTCGCGAAAGACGCGCTCGTCGGCAACATTCTCTCCCATTGCGTCGGAATTAATATCAAAACCTTGCAAAACCCGATTTCCGTTGACCCTGACGGTGAACGTCTGAGCGCTGTCGTTTGGTGACTTAGGAGATACGAAGTACAGGTGCAGTTCGTAGACGCCCGGCCGGAGCGGGATGTCATAGGAGGAATCGCCAGCGCGCCAGTATTGGAAGATAAAGGGATCGCTGGTTCGCGCGATCGGTGTGTCCGCGCGGTGCCAGGATCCCCCCCCGCGGACGTACTCGTCGGCACTCCAAACTTGCCCCACGCTATCGGTTTGAGGCGCTCCACTATACCCGGCCAGCAAACGAACCGGGACCTGCGCGGACGCAACTCCAGCCTTCTGCGGGGCGGGCAACGCACCCGCAGGGCCCCGCGATCCAACTGCGCCGGGCGTTGCAAACTTTGAGCGAACAAGGACGACGATTGCAATCCCAGCTGTCGCGACCAGCACAAGAATCAAACTTGCAAGAAGCCATCTGCTTTCCGGCCTCCAGCCCGAGCGAACGCCTTGGGTCGTGCGATCACGAGGGGCTCGTTGTGCAGATTCGGTCGGAAACGCCTTATTCCCATCGTTACCGGGAGCGGAAACCCCCTGCTTGAGCAAAACACCGTCCGAGGGCTCAGAGCCAATGCGCGTAAAGACAGGAACATAAGATCCGGAAGGAATCGAAATGTGCAGCGAATGATCGCTGCCTGGGCCCTGGTAGAAATTCTTCAGTCTCTTTCTCAGCCGGTGTGCTTCAACGCGCACGATGGCATCCTGGCTTGCGTCGAAGGTGGTCTTCGAGCGCCCGAAGACTTCGGTGGCAATGTTGTACTCGCTCAGTTCATCGCTTTCGCCCTGAAGGTACTTCTCTCCCAAGTAACGCAGAAGATTAGCCAGCCGGGAAGAATGGCCCAGCGCTTCGGCTACCGTCTCGAGCTCGGCGCGTTCCTCTGCCAGCGGGACTCGGCCGAGCGGCGCCAACATGGCTAATCTCCTCTGACGATGAATACGTTTACCAAGGGTGGATGATACAGCAGCGACTGGCGGATTTCAACGCCGTTAAATCGCGCATTTAACATGCTTACGATCCATCGTCGAATCAACAACGTCCGCGATGTTGCAGGGCACTGGAACAAATTCGTACAAGATTAACCTATCCATTTAATTCGATTATCCAATAGATTTTGTCGGTCGCTCGATTTCGGGAGAAGACATCGCCCACAAAAACCATCTTATCGTCGGGCATCAGCTGGAATGGAGTGCGCACCGAGAATGCATCGATTTCTTAGGCCAAGAAATAATGCTGTTCAGCCCAGTCTCGGGCGAGTGGGAAACTCGACCAACCACAAACTGGAAACCGGGGCGGGAGCGGTTCCCCGGGCTTCCCTTCAACTCGCATTGAATGCCGGAAGCAGAGACCGCGCCGGCGGGATTGAAGCAAACAAACTCACTGGAGGAATCATCTCATGACGCAGAGAATTCAATTGATTCTGCAGCCGATCTGCAGAGCGCAGGCATGGACGCGAGCAGCTATTGCGGCTGCTTTCGTCCTGATGTTCATTTCGCCCGTCCTGTACGGACAATTCATCACTGGCAGCATATCGGGAACGGTTCGCGATCCCACCGGAGCGTTCGTTCCTAAAGCGAATGTGACCCTGATCAATCAGGCCACAAACGACAACCGCGCCACCGTCGCCAATGAGGCAGGCTATTTCACGTTTGCCGGAGTACAGGCGGGCGCATACTCGATTGCCGTTACTGCTCCAGGGTTCCAAATATGGAAAGTGGTTGACGTCCAGATGAATCCGGGCGATATTCGCACAGTTCCGGATATCCCGCTCAAGGTGGGCGCTACCAGCCAGACGGTTTCCGTCACGGCTTCGGCGGCGCAGATTGTGCCCACTGACTCCGGCACGCACTCCTACGTGATTACCGGCAAGGATCTTGAAAGGCTCTCGCTTGAGGGCCGCGACGTCTCCGAGGCCCTCAAGCTCCTGCCCGGGTCGAGCATCGCGGCAGTAGACACCGGAAGCGGGGGCGGTAGCTCTCTGGACTTTTCCACTGTCGCCAATGTGGGCAGTGCGGTGGGCAACGGCGTCGAAGTCAGCGGCGCGCCTTACCGCGGCGGCCAGGGTTACCTGCTCGATGGCGTCAATATCATCGATGTCGGGTGCAACTGCTATTCGATCGCCACGCCCAATCCGGACATGGTATCCGAGGTGCAGGTGCTGGAGAGCTTCGGCGCCGACCAGCCCAACGGACCGGTCGTAATCAGCGTAGGCAGCAAGAGCGGTGGAGACCAATTCCATGGCGAGGGGTACTTCTATGCGCGCAACCAGGTATTGAACTCAAACACATGGCTGAACAACCACAGCAAGTCCCCGAAGCAGCCTGGGGAGTGGTACTACCCCGGCGGCAACGCCGGCGGGCCGATCCCGATACCCCACTTTAAGAACAAGCTCTTTTTCTGGGGCGGATACGAATACGCCAAGCAGTTACTGCCGTCGAGCACGCCCTTCCAGTCCTACATTCCCAGCGCGGGCATGTTGGCCGGCAACTTCACCTCCAGCGGCAGCGGCAACTCCCTGCTCTGTCCTAGCGGATTCGTCAAGGGCGCTACCAACTGGTGCGGCGACCCGACCGGGTCTCTGGACGCCAACGGCAATGGGGTCAATCCTGCCGCCTTGGCCGTCGACCCAGGCGCGGACGCGATCATGAAGCTGTTTCCGGCGGCCAATGCCGATCCGACCACTACCCCCGGCAACTACAACTACGTGCATCCCTACTCGAATCCCCAGAACAGCTACACTTGGCGGGGCCGGGTGGACTACGCCATCAACGAAAACAACAAGGCTTTTATTTCCTACCAGCAAGGCCACACCGTTTTCCAAACCCTGGCGCACATTTATTACAATCCTGGCTACGATATTCCCTATCCAGGCGGCTCCCTTGACGAGCCCAATACGTCGCGGGCGATGACCGTGAACTATGTAAGCGTGATCCGGCCCACACTTACCAACGAGTTCGTCTTTGGCTGGGGCTGGGCCAACGGGCCAACCGCGCCCTCCAATCTGAGTGCAATGTATAAGACCACACTCGGTTATCCGTACCAGACGATCTACAACAGCGCCTCCCTGGTCGTTCCGTCGCTCGCCTCTGCTGGTGCGCAGACTTTCCCGGACATCTCCCAGCCGGCGTTTTTCAACGCCGCAGGCCAGTTCCCCTTGAAAAAACAGTCACCGTCATTTGCTGACAACGTAACCAAGGTATGGAAGACACATACGATCAAGGTTGGCGGATTTACCGAACTGATCGGTAACGACGGGGCAAGTTACGAATATCCCAATGGCGAGATTTACGTCGGCAACGGGCCGGCGCCGAACAAGGTCGTCGGTTCCACAGTCTCTCCCACCACGCTGATTGGAAGCACCAACCCCACGGCAAACCTGGTGCAGGGCATCACCAGCGGCTTCGACCAGAACAGCTTCGAGAGCAGTCAGGATCTTGCCAGCCGGACCATTTCGGCCTATGTGATGGACGACTGGAAGTTCAACCGTCGCCTTACGGTGAATGTGGGCGTGCGCTGGGATCACGTGGGACGCTGGTACGACCGTCAGGGAGTGGGCTCGGCCGTCTGGTATCCGCAACTGTTCGCGCAGGACGTAGCTGAAAACCAGTCTGCCGGCAAGATGGTCGTCGAGTATCCAGGTGTGCGCTGGCACGCGATCGATTCAGGCATACCCAATGGCGGCTCGCCAACCCGGCTAGCCTGGATCACGCCGCGTATCGGTTTTGCTTACGACTTGCAAGGCCAGGGCCAGACCGTGATCCGCGGCGGCTGGGGTGAATATGTGTGGAACGATATGGTCGGCGGTGCGCTGGGCGCGTCGCAGAACGTAGTGAACTACAGCTCGCCCGGCAGTCAGGACATCACGCTTGCCCAGGTTCCGCTGCAAACCGTGCCGGGCAACAACCAACCCGCGAGCGGCCTTTCCGCCATGGCTTACAACGACTGGCAGGATCCTTTGACGTATTCGTGGAATTTGACTATAGACCGGCAGTTGCCCTGGGGGAGCATGCTGGAAGTGGCCTATGTGGGCAACAGCACGCACCATGAGCTCCTGGGCGAGGCGGTTGGCGGAGCAGGCGGCGTTGCCAGCGGCGGGTTTGTCAACCAAAACAAAATTCCGCTCGGCGGCCTGTTCAAGCCGGACCCGGTTACCGGCGCGCCAGCCCCGAAGGATCCTGAAAACAACTCCACGTTTAACGTCGAGGATTACGAGCCGTACTCCGGGTGCACCGTCGGCGGCCAATGCTACGGCTACGGCACCAACGGCATTACCGTGGGAACCCACACCGGCTATGGCAACTATAACGGTCTGCAGATTGCGTGGCTCAAACAGCGGGGACGCACTTCCTGGGACTTCAACTACACGTGGTCGAAGGCGCTGGGCATTCTCGAAACTACCTTCGATGCGTTCAACCTGCGCAACAACTATGGAGTTCTTGACATCGACAAACCGCAGGTATTCAACGCATCGTATGCCTACAGCATCGGGACCGTTTACCACGGCGGCGAAAAGCTGCTGAGCGGCCTCGCCAACGGTTGGAATGCTTCCGGCACCACCACCATCCAGGAGGGCGGAACCCTACAGGGCAACGGCAACCTGGGCCTCACCATCCAGGAGCCCAGCGGCGACGGCAACAATACTTCGGGGAATTACGAAAATCTGACCACGAGGACGTACTTCGGGACAGATGCGGACTCGATTCTGCCGATCACCACCTGCAGTCCCACGAGCCACTTGCAGTCGCACCAGTTAATGAATCTCTCCTGCTTCTCAGCGCCCACCGTGGGCACGCAAGGCGACCGAGTGATACGGCCTTATCTGAAAGGGCCGATCTACAACGACTCCGACCTTAGCATTTACAAAACCTTCAACATTACGGAACGGCAGAACGTGCAGGTCCGGGCCTCGGCGTTCGATTTCATGAACCATTCGCTGTGGGGCAGCACCGGCGGCAACCTTCTCTCGCCGTATTTTTCAACGACCGACGGAGGGCACTCTTTTGCGCCTAACGCGAACGTCTACAGCAGCGATGGTGTAAGCCTGACCGGAACTTGCGGCGCGGGCTCTAACGTCTGGGGATGCGAGAATCAGAAGGCTCCGTTCTCTGGGGCTGGCTACGCCCGGATTATCGAGCTTTCGGCGAAGTATAACTTCTGATTGGCGTCTTTTTTGAAGCCATGGGAAAGGCGGTCGCCTATCCCATGGCAGTTTTTGCCAATATCCGGTCAATTACAAAGGGATCACGCATTTTCGGCGCTTACCAGAAGCAGACAGGGAATCGCGATTCGTCGTGACAGCTGCGCCGGAAGGCCGTACTGAAGAGACAAGTGCTTGGTTATGCCCATGCCGGCCAGATTCGCAGCGGTTCTTCTCCTTGGCGGAGTTCTCGTCTCCTGCGCCGCCGCGCAGATCGATATGGATGGCCAACCGAACGTCGGCGCAATCCTTCAGCGGCATTACGACGCCGCACAGAACTTTCAGCAGCAGAGAAATCTGGCGCAGGCCGCTGCGGAATACCGGCTCTTGATCGGCGATTCGCTGGCGGAGCTGGCCCTGGGTGAGGCCAACCTCGGTCAGTACACGAAGGCAGGTCCATACTTCGACGGCGCACTGGCGCTGGAGCCGAACTCAGCCGAGATCCGCCTGGCATACGCTCGCGCGGCCATGGACGCCGGCGATCTGGATCATGCTCAAACCCTGGCCCGGCAACTGCTGATAGAAGAAGTCGGAAACCCCAAAGGGCTGGCGGCGGCCCATGAGGTGCTGGGCGGCACGCTGCTGAAGATGAATGAGGATCCGCAGGCCAGGCAAGAACTGGAGGCGGCCGTCGGGCTCGACCCCAGCTTCGACAACGCCTACAATCTCGCGGTCGCGTGCCTCGACATGGACGACGAGAAGTGCGCGGACAGGCTCTTTACCGGCATGGTAGCCACTTACGGCGATACGCCGGCCCTCCACCTGCAATTCGGCCTCGCTTGGGGCCAGTCGGATTTTGGGCCTCGCGCCGAGGAGGAATTCAAAAAGGTCATCGCCGAGAATCCGAAGTTTCCGGAGGCGCATTACTGCCTGGCGGCGACCTATCGGGATGAACATGAAACTGCCAAGGCGCCGCTGGTAGAAAAAGAGCTCAAAGAAGATCTCGCCATCACGCCGGGGGATTTCCTCGCCTGGGCGGCCCTGGGCAAGCTGGCCGCGAGCCAGCAGAACTATGCCGCCGCGGCGAAATACATCGGCCAGGCCATTCGCCTGAATCCCAGGAACCCCGACGCCTGGCTGTACCAGGGACAGATGGACTACGGACTGAAGCAGTGGGCGGCGGCGGAAACGTCGCTGCGCCAAGCCATCCAGCTCACCACGGATCCCTCGCGCAACCGCTATCAGATTCGGGATGCCCATTATCTGCTGGGCCGAATCCTGACACGCGAGGGCAAAGAGCAGGATGCCGCGGCCCAGATGGGCATGGTGCAGAAGGATGTCGAGAGCAATTATGCGCGGGACAGGGCCCAGTTGTCCGGGATGCAGGGACAGAATGTGCAGGGGATGGGCGGTTCCCCGATCGCCCTGGCGTTGAAGGACGCCGGGGCGAACGCGGATCCCGCTGCTATCAAGCGCTTAGCTGATATGCAAAAGCGGCTCGCTCCGATGATTGCGGACAGCTACAACAATCTGGGTGTCATCGCGACGAACAGAGATTTCTCCAGTGCGTCAGCCTATTTTGCGAGTGCCGCGAAGTGGAACCCCGCCATGCCGGGGTTGAACTTGAACTGGGGACGGGCGGCTTTCGCGGCCGGAGAATTCGGCACTGCGGTGATGCCACTAGCCAGCTATCTGCGCGAGCATCCCGATGACACCCACATGCGGGGGGTGCTGGGCATCAGCCAGTTCATGGCCCGGGATTACCAGGAATGCGTGACGACGCTGCGGCCGCTGGTGGGGCAGATGGATTCCACGCCCCAGGTGGCGTTCATGTACGCGGCCGCGCTGGTGAAAACCGGCCAGACCGGTCCCGGCATCGAGCGCCTGACCGCGCTCGAGAAGGCGTACCCGGAGATCGGATCTCTGCCCCTGGCCCTAGGCGAAGCGTACCTAGAACTCGGCCGCAAACAGATAGCCGTGGAGGAGCTGCGGACCGCGGTTCGCCTGGGTCCGCAGAATTCCGAGGCTCACTACGAGTTGGGTGAAGGGCTGCTGGCTGTGGGCAATGCCAGAGACGCGGTTCCAGAACTTGAATCGGCGGTCCGCCTTGTGCCTGGGAACCCGGACTATCACCGCGAGCTTTCGCGCGCTTATCGGCTGGACGACCAAAGCGTGGACGCGGAGCGGGAGACGCGCGTCTGGCAATCGCGCCAGCCCCCGCCTCCCGCTGGCTCAGTAGAGACGAGCGCGCCTCCAGCCGGATCCTCCGGCCCTTCCCAGCCCTAACTGAGCAGGAATTGCCGTCAGGCTGCCTTGCGAGGCCCTGCCGCTACGCTATTTTGGGTACACACCATGGATTTCGAACAAATACGGATCTTCTTGAGCCCGAAGCGCTCTACGCGTATGGCCGACTGCTATACTCGGACACCTTCACCGACAGATCGAAGCCAGATACGCGGTGCAGCATTCATGTTCAACCCGTTGGCACGATTTGTATTCGGTCTCATCCTCGGCCCTATTGTCTTTTCCGCCGCGGCTCGATCCCAGCAGAGCCCCTCGCGCCAGATTGTCGCCAATATCGACAACACCACCGGCCCGGTAGACCGATTCTTTGACCTCTCCGTCGGATCCGACTACCCAGGTACGCTGATTCGCGACGATAGCCAGGCCCAGCTCAAGCTTGCAGTGGACGAGCTCGGCTTCCGCTACATTCGCTTTCACGCAATCTTCCATGACGTTCTGGGAACAGTGAAAGTGGAGAACGGGAAAACGGTGTATGACTGGACGAAGATCGACCAGCTCTACGACGATTTGCTGGCGCGGCATATAAAGCCGTTTGTTGAGCTGGGCTTTACGCCCGAAGCGCTTGCCACGTCCCCAAACAGCATTTTTTATTGGCACGGCAACACATCGCACCCCAAGCCGGAGGGTTGGCACGATCTGGTCGATGCCTTCATTCGCCACATTGAAGACCGCTATGGGCATGACGAAGTGCGCAGCTGGTACTTCGAAGTATGGAACGAGCCGAATCTTTCCGGCTTTTGGGAAGGCGGAGATCAAATGGCCTACTTTGCACTCTACGACCTGACGGCGAAGACGGTTAAGGCTGTCGATCCCGCATTGCGAGTTGGCGGCCCAGCCACGGCCGGCGCGGCATGGGTTCCTGAATTTCTGGCGCACGTGAAGCAGAGCGGCGCTCCGGTCGACTTCGTGAGCACGCATACGTATGGCGTCCAAGGCGGATTTCTCGACGAGGAGGGGAAGAGCGATACCAAGCTCGATCCTTCTCCGGACGCGATTATCGGCGACGTGCGGCACGTTCGTGAGCAGATTTCCGCTTCAGCGTTTCCGGGGCTTCCGCTCTACTTTACCGAGTGGAGCACAAGCTACACGCCGCGCGACGCAGTGCACGATTCCTACATCAGCGCACCGTACATCTTGACCAAGCTCAAGGCTTGCGAAGGCTTGGCGCAGGGCATGAGCTACTGGACTTACAGCGACCTGTTCGAGGAACCCGGGCCACCGACAGCATCGTTTCAAGGCGGATTTGGGCTGCTGAACCGGGAAGGCATTCGCAAGCCGGCATTCTTCGCGTACAAGTACCTTCATGCCCTCGAGGGAGACGGCATTGCGGCAAGCGATCCTGAGGCCATGCTTTCGACGAAGGATGGGAACTTCACGGCCGTGGCCTGGGACTTTGAACAGCCGGACCAGAAGGTGAGTAATCGGCCTTTCTACACGCGTGTGGTTCCCGCGCACGCGGCCGTGCCGATCGAATTGCAGGTCACGCATCTGCTTCCTGGTGCTGCCTATCGCCTTGAGGTCTACCGGACTGGATACCACGCGAACGATGCCTATACCGCCTATCTTGAGATGGGATCTCCCAAAGACCTGACTCGAACCCAGGTTGCCTATCTGAACGATTTGACGCGCGACCTTCCCGAGACTGATCGGTGGTTGCACAGCGGATCGGATGGAACGATAGAAGTGACAGTGCCCATGAACAGTAACGGCATTGTGCTGGTAAAGCTGGAGCGCCGCAAACCCGGTGAATGAGAAGAGCAGGTCGCGGCGCGATTATCAGTTCGTGCGATCTCTCGTTGGGGGTTGATCTGTTCAAGCAAACCAATTCGGCTCATTTTCTCGGACGCGATCGTTTTCGCCAGGCAGAATCCAATGGGTTCTTCTTCGCAGGAGTTGAGATACGACAGTGAATCGACACACAATTTGTTTAGTCCTCATCAGTTCTTTGGGCCTGCTTGCAAGAGCTCAGGACGCTCCTGCGCACCCCAATTGGCCCGGCCCCGGGCAGCTCTTCGTAGGCGCTTGCTATCAGCCGATCGATCGCTCGCCCGAAGAGATCGATCGCGATATCGCCATCATGAAGCAAGCGGGATTCAATGTCGTGCGCATGGGAGACCTGTCCTGGGATTCATTCGAGCCCGCACAAGGAAAATTCGAATTTGGATGGTTCGACAAAATCCTGGATAAGATGCAGGCGAACCGGATAAGGGTCATCCTGGACATTCCGGGTACACCGGCGCCGATCTGGCTGCATCGCACGTACCGGGGCATCGACATCGTCAACCAACACGGTAATCGGCTTCCTCCCGCGGAGCGCTATATGGATGACATCAGCGATCCCAACTACGTGCGCGAAGTTGGGATTCTTGCCGACGCGATGACAAAGCACTATGCGAATCACCCGGCGATCATCGCCATCGGCTACGACAATGAGATCGGAAATGGATTCATGTCCTATTCGGAAGCTGACCGGCAGCGATTTATCGCGTGGCTCAGGAAGAAATACGGAACGATCGAGGAACTTAATAAAGCCTGGGCGACGCAGCGTTGGTCGCGCCGGCTGAACAGCTTCGAGGACGTCGACTTACCGCTAGTAGACGGGCCGGGCCCGCCCGAGCGCTATCTGGATCTACATCGTTACTGGTCTGACGTTACCGTGGCGCGTCTCGAAGAACTCGATGCCATTCGCCGGCGCAATATGCCGCAAGTGCCTTCGATCTCGAATCTCTGGGATACCGCACGGAGACGCGGCTTTGATTATCTCAGCACTTACAAATCGTATGTCTCCTTCGGGGCGGAAGGCTTTTATCCGGCAGACCCGATTAGCGGCGCGTTTGGCGCGCTAACGACGAAAGGCGACTTGGCCACGCCCATCTGGTTCAACGAATTTACCGCAGGTGGCGGGGGCTTCTACGGCACGCCGGGCCGAAGCCGCATGTATGCCAACCTGGCGCTCCTGCTTGGCGCGCAGGGGATTCTCGCATGGACCTTAAACAGTCATTTAGGCGGGGAGGAACAGGCGCTTTTCGGGCTCGTGAATCACGACGGCACGCCGTCGTGGAAAGTGGATGAATTCGCGGGAATCGCCTCAGAATTCAAACAGCTTTCGCAACTCGGATTTCCGCGATACACGCATCCTGAAGTTGCCATCGCCTATTCTTTTGACTCCTTCATCGATTCGCACCCCAACGGCCCCTCGAACACCACGCTCCAATACTTCAAGCCCTCCTACACAGAGCAGGTGCAAGGAGCCTTTGAGCCCTTGTTCCGCGCCAACATCGACACTGCGATCATCAACATCGGACACGACAGACTTTCGCCTTACAAGCTAGTGATCGTTCCGGCGGATTATGTGATGGATCCGGCCAGCGCGGAAGCGATTCGGGATTACGTGAGCGTTGGCGGCACAGTTTTAATGACGGCGTTTTCGGCTAAGGTCGATAAGCACGGCCAGTGGTTTAGCACGCCGTTGCCCGGCCTGTTGAGCGATGTGTTTGGACTGAAGACGAACGCCTTTTATGACGTCGAGCCGGCCTTGCAATTCGCATTGGACGGTCAGACTGTCGACACTGGCGTAGATCGCTATGAAGTGCTCGAGCCATCGACTGCCAGGGTGTTATCGCGATTCACGAACACGGCGGATCATTCTCCCGCGATCACGATCAACGAATACGAAAAGGGAGCGGCGGTCTATTTGGCAACGGAGTCGAAGGCCTCCGCGATTGCGCCCATTCTGAATGATCTGTATAAGATGACGGGAATCGAACCGGGCCCGCAGACTCCCGAGGGGGTTTACGCGAGGGTCGTTAACGGCCGGACGCTTTACGTGAACACCACCAACCAGGAGAAAACGATCCCCATCGCGGGCGAAAGGAAAGGCATCATCAGCAATCGTATGTACAAGGGAAGTGTGATCCTGGGCCCGGAACAATCGGATCTGATTCCGTGATCGGTGCGCCGACGATCGAATGGGTTGACTGATACAACTGGCTGCAAAGCGGCATCGTGCGTAAGAATTGCGGTTCACGGTGTTCCGGATGGTACGGATCGCCGTTCTCGGAATCTGCACATCAGTTTTTGCCGCAGATTCCATTGCCGATCAAACCAATGCGGGTCCGGACCGCGCCGCGCCTCGTTGCCATCGTGCTTGAAATCGTGCAGCTTTTTACTTTCCTGCAGCGCCACACGCGGTGCAGAGTTCCCCAACGATCCCCTTGCCTTCCGTGACCGTGAAGATGCGATCAACGGCGTGCAGCTTGATACTTTCTTTCGCGCCCGACGGCCAGTGAATCTCCGCTGTTCCGGCATCGGTGGCGTTTCCCAGGCCAAAGTGGACGCGCATGTCGTTTGAAGATAGATAGCTGCCGCCACTCAGAACATCTTCGCGCTGGCGGATTCCGTCAGCATTGAGGTAAACAGTCGCTCCAACCGCATCGCGTGGGCTCCTGGAGCCCCCGATCAGCTTAAGCTCGACCCAATTGTGGTGATCGGGGTTCACATTGCGCAGCAGCACCGGGACTCCGTCCATATTGTTCACAATGACGTCGATCTTGCCATCGTTGAAGATATCGCCGAAGGCCGCACCGCGGCCCACCATTAACTCTGCGAGGCCGGTGCCCTCCACTGCCGGAACCAGTTCGAATTTGCCGTTCTTCAAGTTGTGAAAGAGGAGGGGGCGCTGGGCATAACTTTGGCCCCAATCAGGGTGCTGATCCGCCTGCGGATAAACGTGGCCGTTGATGATGAGCAGATCCTTCCAGCCGTCGTTGTCGTAATCGAGGAATCCATCCCCGAATCCGACAAACGGAATGCTTGGCTGCGCGATCCCGGACTGATAGCTGACGTCGTCGAAGAGTCCTTTTCCGTCATTCTGAAAGAGTACGTCGTAATCGTCGGCGAAGGTCGTATTCACCACCGACAGATGCCCGTTGTTCTCATAGTCTCCAACGGCGATACCCATATTGGCGACTTCGCGTCCATCCCCATTCAGCGCATAGCCGTTCATGTAGCCGTCGTCTTCGAATGTTCCGTTGCCCTTGTTGATGTAGAGGTAGTTTGGCGTAGAGTCATTGGCTACCAGCAAGTCAGGCTTGCCGTCATTATTGACGTCTGCGAAAAGTACTCCGAGCCCGTAATAACCGTTTGGATCGTCGACGCCAAGCTTCTTGCTCACGTCGGTAAAGGTACCGTCGCCATTGTTGTGAAACAGATGGTCATGCTCGCCTTTCAGCCCGCGCGGACCGCACATGACATGCACTCCCCGAAATTGACAGACCAAAGAGCCGGGCTTCCCGCCCGATTGGGCCAAATTGGGGAGATCGAGCTGCAGGTAGCCGGCGACAAAAAGATCAAGACGGCCATCGCCGTCGTAGTCGCCAAAGGTTGCCCCTGTTGACCATGTTCCGACTGCCACCCCTGCCTGCTCGGCAACATCGGTAAAAGTTCCGTCGTGGTTGTTGTGGTAAAGCCGATTCTTTCCGTAGTTGGTCACGTAGAGATCGGGCCAGCCATCGTTGTCGTAGTCCGCAACTGCGCAGCCGAATCCCCAGCGGTCATTGGCCACACCTGCCTTTTGTGTTACGTCGGTGAAAGTTCCGTCATGATTGTTGTGAAAGAGAGCCGCATGCGGAGGAGCCGCTTTCCCGGCCATAGCGTCGTAGGTCGAGCCATTCACAAGATAGATATCGAGCCAGCCATCGTTGTCGTAATCCAGGAGGCAAACGCCGGGGCCCTTGGCTTCCACGATCAATCGCTTCTCAGGAGTGCCGGCCGTGTGATGCCACTTCGTGAGCCCAGCCGCTGCCGCGACATTCTGGAATACGATTGGGCCACTCTTG
>Ga0208849_1000917_pt1 | contig 23783 bp, 17 predicted proteins | sample NGESurdeep072012_10_FD_184470 | JGI IMG/M metagenome (GOLD analysis project Ga0208849, IMG submission 184470) | Arctic peat soil microbial communities from Barrow, Alaska - NGEE Surface sample 53-3 deep-072012 (SPAdes) | ecosystem: Environmental > Terrestrial > Soil > Wetlands > Peat ... | reverse complement strand
CTGCCCACGGCGCCCTCCACGAGTAGAGCTGTCTTCTCCGCATCGCTGCGGAGAAGATTGGGGCCGCAGCCCTCAGGTATAGGCGCCCAGATTGCAGCCGAAGGCGTCGGGCTTCTGCATCAGCGGCTCGCCCGGCACGATCTCGAGCACCTCCCAGTAGTCCTCCTTGTTCTTCATCGCCTTCGGCGCCTTGCCGCGGACAATGACGACCGGACGGACCAGCTGGTGATCCTGCGGGCGGAAGTGGACCTGGCCGACGGTGGAGTCGAACGTCTCGCCCTTCTCATAGGTCTTGATGACGTCCGGCGGATAGAAGCTGCCGGCTTCAGACACCATGCGCGCCCAGATGGCGAATTGCATGTAGCCGTTGTTGGCGCCCCACTCGGGCTTGTAGCCGTACTTCTTGTCGAAGGCCTCGACGAACATCTTGGCGAGCGGATACTTGTCCTCCATCGTCCACCAGAAATCCGTGGCAGCGTAGACGCCTTCGGTCAGTTCCGGTCCAACTTCCTTGGCCAGGAACGGGATCTGGTAGGGGATCACCATCTTCATCTTCGGGGTCAGACCGAACTGCTTGGCCTGCTGGACGGACAGCACGGCGTCGCGGCCCCAATTGACGTTGATGATGAACTCGGCGCCCGAGTTGGCGATGTTGGTGAGATATTGGCTGAAGTCCTGGGTGCCGAGCGGCGAGATCTGGTTGGTCACCATGGTCCAGCCGGCGTTCTTGCTCAGATAGTCGTTCACCGACTTGGTCACGGTGTGGCCGTAGGTGTAGTCGGGCGTCATGAACGCTGCCTTGCGGTTCTTGCCGAACGCCTTCACCAGCACCGGGCCGATCGCGTTGGCCGCGGTCTCGCCATAGAAGCACTGGCGGAACGAGTAACGCGCGCAGTCCTTGCCGGTGGTGTCGTTGGAGCCCGAGATCGCCACCAGATAAAGAATCTTCTCGCGCTCGGCGAACTTGTTGAGCGCGACCGCGACGGCCGACGACGTCGAGCCGGTCATGGCGATGATCTTGTTATTGTTGATGAAGGTCTGCTGTTCCTGCACGGCGTCGTTCGGCTTGGCGCCGGAATCGCCGACCACGAGCGCCACTTGCTTGCCGAGCAAGCCTTTGCTGACCTTCGGCGCGATTTTCTTGATCAGTGGATGGCCGCTGTTGATGTGCTCGACGGCAAGCTGCATGCCTTTGAGTTCGTCTTCGCCTTGCACCGCATAAGCGCCGGTGCGCGGCACTGTGGCGCCGATGGTGACGGTCGAGCCCTGCGAGCCGGCCGGCCACGTGCCCATCGGCGGCTGATCCGCCGCCAGGGCCGTCGGAATGAACTGGATATTTCCGGGGCCGCCGAACGAAAAGGCGCCGATGCCTGCGCCGGTTGCGACGGCTTGCCGCAGCAGGCGGCGGCGTGAAAGCCGGTTGGCGGACGGCGTGTTGTCCTTGATCATGGTCTTCCTCCCTTGATGGCGTTCTGCTTATGCTTTTCGCTATGTCCCCGGTCTGGCGGGGGTAGCTTTGGCAGTGCCGATTGGTACAGATTACACTGATGGCCGGTCCGTCGCTATGGACCGGCGTTTTGCGTTAACGGCCCCCGGTTCAGGCAAACAGCGGCAAGCGGTGCCGGTCTTTGCCTTGGGGGCAATGAAGTTTATCGAGCGGACCGCAGCGTAAAATCAAGTTGGACTAAAGTCGTTGTCCCAAAACCCCGCCGCCAAGCCCTACCAGCGTGACCGGAACGCCACCAACCCGGCGTTCGGGCCCCGTAAGCTCAAACTCGGCACGTTTCAGACCAATCTCGACTCCGGTTGCGTCATGTCGGACCTCGACGGCCGGCTCGACATTACGTGGCCCAATACCGTCACCCTGGCGCAATTGGCCGACGAGATGGATTTCGAGGCCCTGGTGCCGGTGGCGCGCTGGCGTGGCTTTGGCGGCGCGACCGATCCGCAGGGGCCGGGCTTTGAGACCTATACCTGGGCGGCCGGCATTGCCGGCGCGACGCGAACATCGGGCGTGGTGTCCACCTCGCATGTCGCGCTGAACCACCCGATCATCGCCGCCAAGCAATCGACCGTCATCGACCATATCTCCAACGGCCGCTACACGCTCAACGTCGTGAACGGCTGGAATTTTCCCGAAATGGAAATGTTCGGCGTCTCGCTTTTGGAGCACGAGGATCGCTACGCCTGTGCCGAGGAATGGCTCGGCATCGTCAAGCGGCTGTGGACGCAGGACGAGCCGTTCGACCACGACGGCAAATTCTACCGCATCAAGGGCGGCTACCTGCAACCGAAGCCGATCCAGCATCCCTATCCGGCGATCATGAATGCCGGCTCTTCGGAGCGCGGCCGGCATTTTGCCTGCAAGCATTGCGATCTCGTCTTCACCAATATCCGCACCCACGACATCTCGACCAACACCGCGCACGTGGCCGGCTATTACCGGCTGGCGCGCGAGGAATACGGCCGTGAGGTGCGGGTATGGTCGAACGCCACCATCATCCAGGCCGAGACGGAGAAAGAGGCGCGCGACTTCTATAAGTATTACGTGCACGAAAAGGGCGATTGGGCCGCCGCGCGCCATGTCATCGATACGATGGGGGCGGAGATCAATGCGCGCGACTATCCGGAAGAACGGCGCAAGGCCATGGCCGAGATGATGATCTCCGGCTGGGGCGGTTTTCCGTTGATCGGCACCAAGGAGCAGATCGTCGACGGCCTGATGACGCTCTCCAAGATCGGACTCGACGGTGTGCTGCTGTCCTGGCCGCGCTACATCGAAGGCATGCGCGAATTTCGCGACGTGACCTATCCGCTGCTCAAGCAGGCGGGGCTGAGGGATTGAGGCGTGGCCGACGCGCGCGGCCGTTGGGTAGCGTAGACAAGAAAGCCGTCGGTACAACAAGGACGATGTAGGGATGGCCAAATCCGATTTTCGCCGCTTCGTACCGGAAATGGGTACGGCCCCTCACTTCGGAAAATCGACGCAGCAATTCTTTGACGCCGTGATCCCGGACCGTGGCCCGAAGGAGAGAGCTGGCGTCGAAAAATACCTCTCCACGCCTTTCAAGGGCATCATCACGGACGGCAACGTCATTCCCGGACTCTTCGCGCTGCGGTCTGAATCCGCCCCGACGCGGGAGATCCTGCAAGCGGCTTTGGCGCTGCTGGCGCAGTTGAGCCCGGAACAGAAAGAGGTGGTCTGCCTGCCGCTCGAATCGCGAGAGCGGGAGCTGTGGCAGAACAGCATCGCCCGTTATGAGCGATTTGGTCTCCGCCTCGATGAAGCTCCGGAGGACCTGCGGCGGGCGGCGATGGCGGTGGTGCGCGCCAGCCTAAGCGCCGCCGGCTACCAGAAGGCGCGCAATCTGATGAAGCTCAACGCCTTTCTCGGCGAACTCGTCGGCGCTCCACTGGTGCTCGGCGAATGGTCCTACCAGCTGCACATCTACGGTGAGCCGTCTGCGACCGAGCCTTGGGGCTGGCAGATCAGCGGCCATCATCTGATTATCACCTGCTTCGTTCTGGGCGATCAGATGACGCTGACGCCGACCTTCATGGGGGCGGAGCCGAACCGGGCTGATGCCGGGAAATACGCCGGCATAGCCGCATTCGAAGATGAGGAACGCCTCGGATTGCAATTTGCCCGCGATCTGTCGGCGGAGCAAAGGCGCAAGGCAATCTTTTCCGACAGTCTCCTGCCGGATCGGCTGCCGCCCGGCCGGCATCAGGGCGTCGACGGTCTGATGCTGAGCGCGCGCCAAAAGAACAATACGATCATTCCCTATGAGGGAATTCGCGGGGCAGACCTTGCGCCGCAGCAGCGTCAATCGCTGCTCGATCTGACGCAGTGCTATCTATCCACGCTGCCTGCGGGGCCGCTTGCGGCCCGCATGAGCGACGTGGAACGGCATTTCGCGGCCACGCATTTCTGCTGGGCCGGCGGCCTGGATGACGACAGTCCGTTTTATTACCGCATCCAAAGCCCGGTGGTGATGATCGAATTTGATCACCAGAGTGGGGTCGTGCTGAAAAATCCTGAGCCGAAGAAATTTCACATCCACACTATCGTCCGTACGCCCAACGGCAACGACTTCGGCATGGACCTGTTGCGCCTGCATTACGAGACGGCGCCCCATCACCAGGGCGCCCACCATCACCATCATCATGGGCCCGCGACTTCGACCCGGCATCGCTTCGAGCGCGGCTGATGAGGTCCGACATGGCTGACCAGCCGCGTCTCAAAATCGCCATTGCCGACTATGGTCACACCCGCTCGATCAAGTCGGGCGCGGTGCCGATCAAAGGCGTCGAGGCGGACTTCGTGCAGGTCGTTCCGATCATCGGCGCGTTTCGCCGCATGGTTCGCGACCTTGAGTTCGACATCTGCGAGATGGCGCCGACCACCTACATGATCGCGCGAGCACTCGGCGCGCCGTTCATCGCGCTGCCGATTTTTCTGATGCGGCGCTTCCATCACGGCGGCTTCGTGGTGCGGCCCGACGCCGGCATCAAGGCGCCGAAAGATCTGGAAGGCAAAAAGGTTGGCGTTCGCGCCTACTCGGTCACCACAGGCGTCTGGACCCGCGGCATCTTCGTCAACGAGTACGGTCTCGACTCCGGCAGGGTGACGTGGGTCGTCGATGACGAAGAACATGTTGCGGCGTTGAAGCTGCCGCCGAACGTGATGCACGCGCCGGGAGGCAAATCATTGCAAAGCATGATGAAGTCCGGCGAGATCCAAGCCGGCTTCACCGGTCCGGCCGGCGTCGGCCGCGCCGGTCCGCCGCTCAGTGGCTGGGACAAGGCGGCAGCCTCTGCCAACGATGCCGATACCTATCCGGAACTGATCGCGGATGCCGAACAGGTCGAGGCCGATTGGTATCGCAAGAGCGGCATCTACCCGATTCACGGCCTCATCGTGGTGAAGGACGAGCACGTCACGCGGTATCCGTGGCTTCCTCGCTCGCTGATGGACGCCTTCGTGGCGGCGAAGGAACCCTATCTCGAAGAGCTCAAGCGTGGGCGGGGCGACAAACCCGAAGACAAGCGCTACCGGAAGTTCCTGTCGCTCATGGACGATCCGCTGCCGTATGGCATGACCGCAAACCGCCCCAGCATCGAGGCGCTGGTCACTTACAGCCTGCAACAGCAGCTGATCCCGTCACGGCCGCAGCTCGATCACGTCTTTGTTGCGGTCGATCCTTAACTTTGGCAAGGGTGCGCCGACGCTCCATTCTGCGTCGGCTCAGTGAAAAGAGGACGCGCTTATGGCGACTGCCACCAAAACCAAGCTGCACACGATGCTCGGCAACTATCCGAACACCAAGCCGCTCAAGAGCGGGGTCATTGGTTCGGATCTGGTCGATTTCGATTTTGCCGAGGTGAAGGTCGCCAACAGCCACTTCAAGGAGGTCGTGCGCGATGCCAAATACGACGTCGCCGAACTCGCCATCGTGACCTATTTGCAGGCCAAGGCCTACGGTAAGCCTTACGTTCTGGTGCCCGCCGTGGTGGTCAGCCGCGGCCAGCACCACACCATCGCCTACAATCCCGAGCGCGGCGCGCTCAAGCCGTCCGATCTCAATGGCAAGAAGGTCGGCGTGCGCGCCTACACGGTGACGACCGGCACGTGGGTGCGCGGCATTCTGGCCAGCGACTACGGCGTCGACATCAACAAGGTCGAGTGGATCACCTTTGAGGACCCGCATCTCGCCGAATATCACGATCCCGCCATCGTCAAGCGCGCGACGGGCAGCAAGGATCTGACGCAGATGTTGCTCGACGGTGACGTCGCCGCCGGCATTGTCGGCGACAAGCTGCCCGATCCGAAGCTCAAGCACCTCATTCCGGATCCCGACGCGGCGGCGCAGAAATGGGCCGAGCGTCACGGCGGCATTCCGATCAATCACATGCTGGTGGTCCGGCAGGGACTGTCGCGCTCGCGCCCCGACGTAGTCCAGGACATTTTCAGGCAGATGCACGAAAGCAAACTGGCCGCCGGCTTGCCCAATGGTGGCGCGCTCGATCCCTACCGGTTTGGCGTCGAGGCCTGCCGGCCGATCCTCGACATCATCATTGACTATTGCCACCAGCAGCAGCTCATCCCGCGCCGCATATCGGTCGACGAGTTGTTTGATGACACGACGCGCGCGCTGAAGATCGCCTAGCGGTCGAGCTGGACGGCCATAGGCCGCGCGTATCCGCCTTTGCGCTTCCGCGGCGAATGCCGCATAACGCTCGCCTATGGCCTCGGCTCTCGCCAAAAGTGCAAGCGCTCTTGTCCAGGCGTTCACCTGGCTCGGCCGCCAGGGCACCCGTGCACCCGCTGTCCTGGTATTCATCGGCATCGCGGTGCCGCCGCTCGGCGCCTTGCTCAAGCCCTATGTTACGGCGGCGATCTTTCTGCTGCTGTCCATATCGTTCATGCGCGTCGACGTTGCGGCTTTACGCGCTTACATGCGGCGGCCGGGTGTCGTGCTGGCCGCAACGGCGTGGTCGATGCTGGTTGTGCCGCTCGTGGTCGGCCTCGTCTGCGTCGCTGCCGGGTTCGACAAGCGCGCTCCCGATGTCTTTCTCGGGCTCATGCTGCAGGCGGTTGCTTCGCCAATGATGGCGGCGCCGGCGTTCGCCGCGCTGATGGGCCTCGACGCCACACTGGTGCTGATCACGCTGGTGACCGGCATGGCGCTGGTGCCGTTCACTGCGCCGATTTTTGCCTACGTTTTCTATGGCGCGGAGCTGACGCTTTCGCCGTTGGCGCTCGGCGTGAAACTTTTTGCCATCCTCGCCGGCTCGCTCCTTTTGGCCGCGGTGATCCGCCGCGTCGCCGGCGCCGCTGCCATCGAGCGGCACCGCGAGGCGATCGACGGCCTCAACATTGTGCTCATGCTGGTGTTCGTCACCGCCGTGATGGGGACGGTGGCCGGCAGCTTTCTGGTCGATCCCCTGACGGTCGGCGCGATTTTGCTCTTGTCGTTTGCCGTGTTCTTTGTATTTCTCGGGCTGACCATGCTGATCTTCAGGAAGCTCGGACGGGAGCACGCGCTGGCGCTGGGGCTGATGGTCGCGCAACGCAATATGGGACTCATGCTGGCGGCAACCGCGGCTGTGCTGCCGGCGACGACGTGGCTCTATTTCGCGCTGTCGCAATTTCCAATCTATGTCACCCCGTACCTGTTGCGGCCGACAGCGCGGACAAAAACGGCGTAGGAGCAAACGATGCCAAGGATGAAGGGCGCGGAGCTGATCACCGAATATCTGATCGCGAGCGATATTCCGTATGTGTTCGGCATTTGCGGGCACGGCAATGTCGGCATGCTCGATCCGCTTTACGCGGCGCGCGACCGCATCACGCTCATCTCGCCGCGCCATGAACAGGTGGCAGCGCACATGGCGGATGCCTATTTCCGCGTCCGCCACAAGCCGGTGGCGACGCTCACGTCGTGTGGGCCGGGCTCCTGCAACATCATCATGCCGCTCGCCTGCGCGCTCACCGATTCTTCGGCGCTGCTTGCCATCACCGCCAACGTGCCGACGCAGCAGTTCAACAGAAGTCCGTTTCAGGAGATCAACCGGCATTTCCAGGCCGACTTCGTCAACATCGTGCGCCCGGTGGTCAAGCGCAGCTTCCAGCCTACCCGCGTCGACATGCTGCCGCTGGCGCTGCGCCAGGCGACGACCGCGATGCTGTCGGGCCGGCCGGGGCCGGTGAACGTCGATGTGCCGTTCAATGTGTTTCAGGAGGAGGACGACGTCGAGGTGCCGCCGCCGGCGCCGCCACTCAATGCGCAACGCGGCGGGGCCTCACCCGAACAGGTGTCGCGTGCGCTCGATCTCATTCTCGCCGCGCGGCGTCCGGTGCTGTTTATCGGCCACGGTGTGACGCTGTCGGAAGCCGGACGCGAGTTGACTGAATTTGCCAAAAAGCTCGGCATCCCGGTGATCTCTTCGCCCAATGGCATGGGCTGTCTCGACATGACGGATCCGCTGTCGCTCGGCTTCATCGGTCGCAACGGTGCGTTTCCCGCTAACGAAGCCGGCCGCCGCGCCGATCTGGTGCTCGCCATCGGCGCGCGGTTCGACGACCGTTCGGCGTCGTCATGGTTGCCGGGCTTTTCGTGGAATTTCCCGCATACCAAACTCATTCATGTCGATGTCGATCCGGACGAGATCGGGCGCAATTATCCGCCCGATGTCGGTATCCTCGCCGACGCGCGAACATTCCTGGGTCAGCTGCTGACCGAACTCGACCGCCGCGCCCAGCCTCAAGCGGGGGAGGGAAGGGAGGGCGAGTGGCTCTCTGATATCGCCGAGTGGCGCGCCGAATGGGAAAAATTTATCCGGCCGAATTTCGAGTTGCACACCACGCCGCTGCGCCCCGAACGCGTCGTCGCCGATTGCCAGGCGGTGCTGCCGGAGGACGCCATTATCTGCTGCGATGTCGGCGTCAGCCATAACTGGTACATGCAGTTCTGGAACGCCCGCAAGCCGCAGACCATGCTCAACTCGTGGGGCTTTTCCGGCATGGGCTTTGGCGCCTCGGGCGCGCTCGGCGCCAAGCTTGCGGCGCCGGACCGGCCGGTGGTCGCGATTACCGGCGACGGCTGCTTCACCATGGTGCCGCACGTGCTGTGCACCGCGGTCGAATACAATATTCCGGTGGTCTGGGTGATCTGGAACAATTTCGGCTGGGTCTCGATCCGCGACATTCAGCTCGGGCTGTTCGGCGGCCGCGAACACGGCACCATGTTCCACCAAGGCGACAACAAGAAACCCTACAATCCGGATTTCGCCGCCTGGGCCAGGGCCGCGGGTGTCGACGCGCTTACTGTGACGCGATCAGAGGATTTCCGCGGCGCGCTCGAACATGCGGTCAAGGCCAACAAGCCGTATCTGCTCGACGTGCACGTCGATGCCGAAGTGCGTCCGCCCTCGACCGGCGCCTGGCAATTGCCGCCGACGCCCTACAAGGAGCCGGTGTTTGGCCAGCGTTTTCTGCCGGACACGGCGCCGATGAAATAGCGGAACTGATAATTGCCGATTTGCAGCAGAGATCAGACGTGATCACGATGCCGCGCGCGATCATTAACGCGCTGTAATGTGCATCATTGCTGCGAATTAATCCGCCCTACATGCCCATGTAATTTGTAATCGCCAATTTGTATCGCAACGGTGGCTGTGCCGCCGACCGATTCATCGATGGAGATCGTAATGACTGGCATGAAACCCGAAACATACAACAAGCGCGGCGCGTTCAGCGCTCGCCGTCTCGCCCTGATGGCGTCGGTCGCGGGCTTAAGCGCGTTCGTCCTGCTCGCCGGCCCGGGCGGTTATCGGCCCGCCGATCTCGGCTTCGGCGCGCCGGCGGCAAGCGCCGCCGAGGCGACGTTGCCGCATCCGGCGGGCTTCGCCGATATCGTTGCCAAGGTCAAACCCGCGGTCATTTCCGTACGCGTGAAGATTGACGGAACCGCGGAAGCGGCCGGTTTGCGGCATAACGGCAGCGACGACGAAGCCATTCCGTTCGCACCGGGCTCGCCGATGCAGAAATTCTTTCAGCAATTCGGCGATCAGAACGGGCACGGTGGCACGGACAACGCGCCGCAGGCCCATCGCATGCTCATTGGTGAAGGCTCCGGCTTCTTCATCTCCGCCGACGGCTATGCGGTGACCAACAATCACGTCGTCGATCATGCCAAATCGGTCCAAGTGACGACCGCCGACGGCACCATCTACAAGGCCAAAGTGGTCGGGACCGATCCGAAGACCGATCTCGCTTTGATCAAGATCGACGGCAAGAGCGACTTTCCTTACGTGAAATTTTCCGCTCATGAACCGGCCGTCGGCGATTGGGTCATCGCCGTCGGCAATCCGTTCGGCCTCGGCGGCACTGTGACTGCCGGTATCGTGTCGGCGGAAAGCCGCGACATCGGGGCTGGTCCGTATGACGACTACATTCAGATCGACGCGCCCATCAACAAGGGCAATTCCGGCGGACCGGCGTTTGACGTCAACGGCAATGTGATCGGCATCAACACGGCGATCTACTCGCCGTCCGGCGGCTCGGTTGGCATCGGCTTCGACATCCCGGCGCAAACCGCGAAACTCGTCATCGCCCAGCTCAAAGATCATGGCTCGGTGACGCGCGGCTGGCTCGGCGTGCAGATCCAGCCAGTCAGCGCCGGCATCGCCGACAGCCTCGGCATGAAGCAGGCCCAGGGCGCCATCGTCGATAGCGCGCAGCCCGGCAGTCCCGCCGTCAAAGCGGGTTTGCAGCCCGGTGACGTCATCACCGCAGTCAACGGCAGCAACGTGAAGGACGCCCGCGATCTCGCGCGCCAAATCGCGATGCTAGCGCCGGATAGTTCGGTCAAGCTCGACGTGCTGCGCCAGGGCGCGTCGCGCAGCGTCTCGGTGACGCTCGGGCGTATGCCGGAGCAGCAGCAGGCTAACGCCGGCAATACGCAGCAGCAGCCGACCAACGGCGTGCCGCATCTCGGCCTGCGCGTTGCACCTGCCGCTGACGTTGAGGGTGCCGGCGGTCGGGGCGTGGTGGTGACGGGCGTCGATCCGGATGGACCTGCCGCCGAGATCGGTTTCCAGACCGGTAACGTCATTCTCGACGTCGGCGGCAAGCCGGTTGCGAACGGCGCCGATGTGGCCAAGGCGTTGCGTGAAGCCAAAGCGCAGGGCAAGCACGATGTCTTGATGCGGGTGAAGTCCGGCAATGCCACGCAGTTTGTGGCGGTGCCGCTCGGCAACGCCTAACAGGCGACGCGAACCCCAAGTGGCTGGCTAGCCGGCGTGCCGTAGTCTCCAGACGCGTTTGGCGCTCCAGCCGTGAGGACGGGCTTTTTGCAGCCCGTCCTCATTCGTTTGAAGATTGCGGCTCGCTGCTCGGCCAGAATCTTCTTTGCATTGCCGCCGCGGACAAAGCGGGTTACGACTTTGCCCAGGGTGACCGCCAGGGCGCCGCGTCGGTACGAGCGGCGGCGCCGGGAGTTACAGGCGATGCTGCCGCGGCCAATCCGCATGACGCGAACCGTCAAGCTGTTAGGCGCCATGGCGTTGCTTGCAGCACTCGCGATGGTCGCAGTCCCCGTGCACATGCTGGGCCAGAGTGCGGTCTTCACTGCGCCGGGAAGGGCTGAAGGGGCCGGGCCGCCGCTGTCGATCGGCGTCGCGGCGACCGGCATCGTCAGCGATATCGCGGTGCAGGAAGGCAGTCGAGTCCAAGCCGGGCAACTCCTTCTGCAGCTTGCTTGCGCGGCGCAGGAGGCTGACGTACGCACACGGCAAGCGCAGCTTGCCGCCGCCAATGCGACCTACGACAAATTCCGCAACGGCCCGCGTCCCGACGAGATCGCTGTCGGCGAGGCAGTGGTCAACTTCTCACTGGCGCGCGCCGAGGAAGCCGACAAGACGCTGCAGCGCACGTTGTCGCTGCAGGAAGGCGTCACTGTCACTGCGGCGCACGTGCTCGAAGTCAAGCGTGACGCTCGCATCGCTGCGGCGCAGCTCACCGAAGCGCGCGCGCAGCTTAGTCTGTTACGCGCCGGTTCGCGCGAGGAGGATATCCGCCAGGCGAAGGCGCTGCGCGATGCCGCCGCCGCCGAGCTTGACGCTGGCCGTGCCCGACTCGCGCAATGCTCGGTGCGCGCGCCAGTCTCGGGCGTGGTGCTCGACGTTCTGATCAATCGAGGTCAGTTTTTCAGCCTGGCGGTGCCGCAGCCGCTCTTGCATATCGTTCCGGACGGTCAGGCGCGCGTGCGCGCAGAAGTCGGGTTGCACGATTTTGCGCATGTCTGCCTGCAGCAGCGCGCGACGATCGCGGCCGATGCGCTGCCGAATGCTGCTATCCAGGCTCAAGTCGTCTCGATCAGCCCGACCGTCAGCCGCGCCACTATGGGCGCGGCAGCTAGCGCAGTAAGCGCCGGTGGCAATGCGGACGCCAGCGATGTCGTGGCGGTGGTCCTAAAGGTCGATAGCGGCGCCCCGGCGCTGCCGATCGGCCTGCCGGTCACCGTGCATTTCCAGGCCTGTCCGTCGAAGAGCTGAGACGGGTAGCCGTCAATTCCGCTGGATCACGTCGGCGGGAATCGTGCAGACCGGCTGGCCGGCCTTGCGGCAAATGTCGCGCCACGCGTGGGCCACGTCCGTCCGCTGTATTTTTGCGAGCGCATGAAGATTGGTCAATTTATGCGCCGCCAGCTCAGCGGCAAGCTTTGCGAGTATCAGCGCACGGACGTTTCCAGGAAGGTCTTCGAATTTCAGCATTCCAAACTGCAGTCGCCACCCGAACTGAGGATATTCCGAAGATCAATTCGGGTATGGCGCACTCCTCTTCGAGATCACTGTCATCATAGCAAACAATATGCCACTTGCGCTCCGGAACTGCGAACGCGATGCGGGAATTCTCCTTTGTGCAATCATCGAGTGTATATGACAGGTCCTTAATTGAAGATTTAAGACGACGCGGATTGCGCCGCGGCAGGCAACTGCGGCATCGCTCCGCGCGATATGGTCCGAGGCTCCCCCGCCTGCTAGCGTCCCACTGGCCGGCAGCCGTGCGGGGGAGCTCTGTTATGTTCGACGTTTTTTACAATCAAACGCGCCGTTACATGCAGCTTGCGGCCGTTGGATCTTTCGCCGTGGCGTTGTTAGCCGCTGGCGCCGCACAGGCGCAGACCACGATCACCGCCGGCATGGTCGCGCACGGGCCGCCGCAATGGCCGCAATATATCGCCGAGGAACTGGGCTGGTTCAAAGCCGACAAGATCGATCTTCAGCTCGTGACCGCGGGCGGAGGTGGCGTCGCTCAGGTAGCCGCCGGCTCGCTCGACATGGCGCATAGCGGTTATCCCGACTTCGCCCGCGCCGCCTTGCACGGCGCTCCGGTGCGCATCGTTTTGTCGGATTTCGTCGGATCGCCCTATGCGGTATTTGCCAAGAAGACCATCAAGACAATCGCAGACCTGAAGGGCAAGCTGATCAGTATCGGCGGACCGAATGATATCACGCTCATCTACATCAAGCCGTTTCTCGCCTCGGCAGGGCTGAAGGTCAGCGACGTCGATCTCGTCTATGCCAAGGCCGCCGGCGATCGTTTCGCCGCATTGGCAGCCGGCGCGGTCGACGCGGCCATCCTTAATCCGCCGACCTATTTCGAGGCCAGCGCCGCGGGTTTGACCGATCTCGGCGACACCAAGCCTTATGCCGAGGGCGTCCCCTTCACGGTGTGGGGCGCCAACACCGCATGGGCGGCGGCGCACCGCGATGCGCTCGTCGCTTTCGCCCGCGACTACCGGCGCGGCGTCGCCTGGCTGTACGATCCGGCGCACAAGCAGCAGGCCGTCGATATCCTGGTGAAGCGCGCTCACCAGAAACCGGACGATTCGTTGAAAGCCTACGACTACCTGATCGGCAAGCTGAAGCTGTTCGGCGGCAATGGCGATGTGCCGGACGCCGTCTATGCCAAGATGGCGGCAGGTCTTGCCGAGATCGGCACCATCAAGCCGCCGTTCCCGCCGAAGTCGGCAATCTTCGACGGTAGCTTTGTGGAGGCGGTGCATTAATGGCAAGCGCTGGAAGATTGACAGGGCGGGTGGCGCTCATCACCGGCGGCGGCGGCGAGATCGGCGGCGCCATTGCCCGACTGTTCGCGCGTGAAGGCGCTGAAATTGCCGTCGCCGATCTCGATCTCGACAAGGCCGAAAGCGTGGCCCGGTCGATCGGACAAACCGGCGGCCGGGCGCAGGCGTTCGGCGCCGATGTGGCCGACGAGGCAAGCGCAAAGAGCGCGGTCGCCCGCACAGTCGAGGCGTTCGGCAAACTCACCACGCTGGTGAACGTGGCGGCGACGATAACACCGGACGGAACGGTGGAGACCTTAAGCCTTGAACAATGGAATAAAGCGATTGCGGTGAATCTGACCGGCGCGTTCTTGATGTGCAAGTTCGCGGTGTCGGAGCTGCGCCGTTCGGGTGCCGGCAGCATCATCAACATTGCCTCGCAGCTCGGCCATCTCGGCGTGCCGTCGCGTTCGCCTTACTGCACCACCAAGGCGGCACTCATTCATTTTACCCGCATTCTCGCCATGGACCACGCCGCCGATAACATCCGCGCCAATACCATCTCACCGGGTTTTATCCTTACCGAACGGTCGAGCGCGCGCACCGGCGGCAAGGAGCGGGCGCGCGTCATCAATGGACCGCGGCATCTGCTCAACCGGCCGGGCGAACCCGACGAAATCGCCGCTGGCGCGCTCTATCTGGCGGGCGACGAATCGTCGTTTGTCACCGCGACCGACCTTCTCATCGATGGCGGCTACATTGCCTTCAAGGGCAAGATCGGCGCCGAGGGCCGGCCGGTATTTTCCTGATGGCGGGTCCATTCGTGGAATCAGAAAGACCGCCCGTGGGGTTGCCACAGGCGGCCTGAGTTTTTTCTGCGGTGGTTATTTGGTTAGTTCTGCCGCGTTTTCAGTTCTGCTGGGGGCCTTGGGTGGATGCCTGGGGATTGGCATTCTGCGGATTGGCCGCCAGATATTCGTCGTAGGTCTTGCCGGCATAGTTCGGCGCCGTCGGCACTTCCGCGATCGGCGTGGCCTTGGCCGGCACTGGGGTACTCGGAGCCTGGCTCGCGTCGGCGGCGTCGTCCGCCGCAGGTGCGCTGGCCGATTCCTTGGTGCAGATGTCGGCGAACACAACGAGGCCGGCCGGCGTGTAGGTCTTGGTCAGGCAGGTGCACGGCCCGGGGGTGACGGCGGCGCTGGGAGCCGGCGTGACATCAGCGACCGCTGCGTCATCAACATCGACCCATTGGCCAGCGCGCATGATCCAGTGGTGGTGGAGGTGATGCAGGTGGCCGATCCAGATCGGGTGGCGGGGGTTGCGCGGGAAGATCGGGTGGATGCGGCCGACCCGGCCGACGCGGGTGAAGTGGGTGCCGGTGACGCGATGGGCAAACGCCGCATGACCGCCCCCCATGCCGCCCCGGGCGGCGAAGTGCATGCCGCCACCGCCGAAGCCCCGGGCGTAGCTGGCGCTCGATCCGAGCAGAGGAGCGGCCAAAGCCGCGGCTGCCGCGAGCGCGATGATGACTTTGCGTGAGATTTTCCGTGACATTGGCTGTCTCCAAGCGTGAGAGGTTTGATACCCTTTGGTCGCAGCCATCACAGAAAGGTTCATGGGGCCTGGCAACTGGAAACCCGCCGGAGGCGGTCGGGACCGTGGCGCAATGCGCGCGGTACCATCAAGGCGGGGCTGGTGTCGGTCACCCGATCCAGGTTCAATCGTTTTAAGAAATATTTTCGATTGGCGTTGCGGATTTATGCGACGTTCAGTGCGCGGCTTTCAGGAGCACCATCGAGATCGCGGGCAGATAAGTGATCAGCAACAGCGCAATAAAATTGACCGCCACGAACGGCAGCACGCCGCGGTAAATCATGCCCATCGGGACGTTGAAGATGGCGCGCGCGGCAAACAGGTTGAGGCCGAACGGCGGCATGTAGAGGCCGATGCTCAGATTGACCGCCATGATGATGCCGAAGTGGATGGCGTTGACGCCGGCAGCCTCGACAACGGGCAGCAAGAGCGGCGTGAGAATGAGAATGGCGGCCGGCGGCTCCAGAAAGCTTCCGGCCAGCAGCAGTCCGACATTGACGAACAGCAGCGTCTCCCAGGCCGGCAAGTGAAGCGCGTCGATGCCGCCGATCATTTGCCGCGGAATACCGCTCGTCGTCATCAGCCAGGAATAGATGCCGGCGCCGGTCACGATGATCAGGATTTGTGCGATCAGATAAACCGAGCTGACAATGACCTGCCACAACTCGCGCAGCCCGATCTCGCGATAGATGAACATGGCGACAAATAGCGAATAGACCACGGCGACGCCGGCGGCCTCTGTCGGGGTAAAGATGCCGCCATAGATGCCGCCGAAAATCACCACGATGGTGCCGATCGCCCAGCTCGCCTCCTTGGTCGAGGCCCATATGTTCTTCCAGCGCGCGCCGGAGGTCAGCGGCACCGCCTTGATCTGGGCGTAGATCAGCACGTAGATCGCGTCGACCACCCCGATCAGCAGGCTCGGCAGAATTCCAGCGGTAAACAGCTGGATGGCCGAAACCTGTGCCGTCATGGCGTAGAGGATCATCGAAATCGACGGCGGAATGATTACGGCGACCGCTCCCGAGGACGTGATCAGACTGACCGCGAAGCGCTCGCTGTAACCATGCTTGGTCAGCGACGGAAACAGCAGGCGTCCGATGGCGACGACCGTTCCAACAGTGGTGTGCGCCATGGCGCCGAACAGTTCGGACGACGCCACGGTGGTAACGGCAAGCGAGCCGCGGACGCCGCCGATCAGCGAGACCACCCAATTGACGACGCGGTTGGCGATGCCGCCGCGGCCCATGATCTCGCCGGCCAGGACGAAGAACGGCACCGCGAGCAGCGGAAAGTTGTCGAGGCTGCCGAACATGTTGGTCTGGATCGCGTCGAGCGGCACATGGGCGACGAATACGATCGCCGCCATGGAGGTCAGCGTCAGAACGACGAAGATCGGCAAGCCAAGGATCAGCAAGCACGCCGGCAGAACAAAATAGACCAACGTGGCCAGCATGAATGTGCTCGTCTCGATCCGTCGCTAGTGGTCGGAGTCCTGGCCCGGCCCAAGATCGGCGCGGCCGGGCCCGTATAAGATCAATCGCGCCGCGATCAGGAACGCCGTCAGTAGAAGCCCGATCGGCAGTGCGGATTGCGGAATGGCCAGCGGAATATCGGCGGTGTCGCTGCGCTCATTGAGTTCAGCCAGCATGGACACGACCGGCCAAGCAAACATCGCCAGCATGACGCAGGTAAAGACCGTGACCACATCGGAGAAAATTTCGAAAAACTTGCGCGCCCGCGGCGGCAGCGCCAGCACGACGATGTCCATCCTGATATGACGGCCGAGATAGCCGACCGGGCCGGCGCCGAGGAAGACGCAGCCGATCATAAGGAAGAGCATCGCCTCCTCGGCCCAGGTGATCGACGTCGAGAAGACGTAGCGGCCGATGATGTTGACGAAATTGATGCCGACGCTGGCGACGAGCATCGCGCCGGCCGCCACACGCAGGGTGGCGGTCAGCGCGTTGATGGAACGGATGAAGGTGTTTCGCATCGACCGTTCAATCGAGTCACCCTGCGGCGGCGGTGCCGACTTTAAGGCACGACACGTCCGGGATCATCACAAATTCCCGATGCGGGAAACGACAATCTCAATGCTTGGCGGCAGCGGCACGGACCATTTGCAGCATATCGTGGACCGCTGGTTGGCTTTTCGTCACTTCGTCGGCAACCGGATCGAGCAGCGTCTTCATCTTGGCCAAGTCGTCGGCCGGCAGCGTGTGTACCGTGCCGCCGAGCGCGCTCCAGTCGGCAACCAGCTTCTTCGAGAAATCGAATTCCCATTGCTGCGCCTTGCTTTCGACCGTGGCCCCGCTGTCGATCACGATTTTTTTCAGGTCGGGCGGCAGCGTGCCGAGCCACGACGTGCTCACGACGGCGATGGAATTGATGTAGGTGTCATTGGTGACGGTAATCACCTTGATGAGATCGTTCATCTTGAAGGCGACAAAGATCGACAAGCCGCTGATCGTGCCGTCGATCGTGCCTTGATCGAGCGCCGGCACGACTTCGGAGAGCGGCATGCCGATGCCGCTGGCGCCGAGTTTGGCCAACTTGGCGCGTTCCAGCGCGGTGCCGTTGATGCGTATCTTTTTTCCCTGGAAATCGGCAAGCCGCATGATCGGTTTCTTGGAGCCATAGTCGGCCGCGCCGAGACTCAAGGTGGCTATGCCGGTCATGCGCTTCGGCGTAACCAGGGCGTACATGGCCTTCTGTACCGCGGGGTCCTGCACCGTGGCAGCCGCGTTGGCGTCGTCGCGAAACACCATCGGTGCGCTGAACACGCCGAAGCGCGGATCGACGCCGACGAAGAAGTCGGCCGGCCCGATGTAGCCCTGAACGCTGCCGAGCTGGACGCCTTCGATCTCGCGCGGGATCGGGCCGAGTTGACTATTCGGATAGATTTGCACTTCGATGCGGCCGCCCGACGCTTTTTCGACCGCTTCCTTGTAGAATTTCAGAAACTGGTGTTGGCCCTCGTTCATCGTCGCGGTGCCGAATTTCATGACGAAATCAGCCGCCGCCGCCGGGCCCACAGGGACGGACGCCAACAGCGCCGCCATAACCGACACCGCTGCTGCGCAACGCGTCCGGCGTGCGCCGATCGCCCGGCTCCAAGACGTAATTGTCTTCACTGCGCGCATTGTCCCCATCCCTATGTTCAGACGCACTGATTATTTTAGTAGGAATTGGCGGCGCGCTGGCAGCGCCGCGGATCGCTCGACTATAATGGCCGCGCGGGACTTGCCAAGCGGCGTTTCGCCGCGAAACAACGGCCAGTTGCACGTCCGCATGCACGGTCGAATCCCGCGCTCGAAAAGAGCCGTGGGCTACGACTAGCGAAGGAGCCAGGGGTGACTGCTTCATCAACGTCAAGCCCGCGCGCGGCACCCCAGGGCGTTTCAACGAATCACCGAGGACTAAAAAAGGACGCCCTGTCGTTCTGGTCGAATCTCGTCATCGCCGTTGCATCGACAGCGCCGGCCTACTCGCTGGCGGCAGCACTCGCCTCGGTGGTCGCCGCTGTCGCTTTTCAGGTGCCGGCGATCATGATTGCGGCGTTCGTGCCGATTCTGTTCGTTGCGGCGGCTTATTATCATCTCAATCGCGCCGATCCCGACTGCGGCACGAGTTTCTCCTGGGTGACGCGCGCGATGGGCCCGTATTGGGGCTGGATGGCAGGCTGGGGGATTATCGCGACCGATGTGCTGGTGATGCCCGGCCTCGCACAAGTGGCGGCGCTGTACTCGTTCCGCCTGTTCGGCATTGCGCACCCGGGGTGGATCGCCCAAACGGTCGTTGGCGTCGGCTGGATCGTGGTCATGACCGCCATCTGCTATCTCGGCATCGAACTTTCGGCGCGCATACAAAAACTCATGCTTGGCGCCGAAATTGTCATCCTCGCCATATTCGCCGTGGTAGCGCTCGCCAAAGTTTATGGTTCGGCGCCGCCGGCAGGAGCCGAGCACGTCGCTCTTGCGTGGTTCAATCCGTTCCGTGTCAGCGATGCGGGCGCTTTCGGGCAGGCGATGCTGATCGCTGTCTTCATTTACTGGGGCTGGGACACCGGCGCGTCGGTCAACGAAGAAACGCGGAACCCCAAGACCGCGCCGGCGTCCGCCGCCATCGTTTCAACTCTGATTCTGGTCGCGCTCTACGTGCTGGTCGCTGTGGCGGCGGTCGCCTTCGCCGAGCCGGGCCTTGCCAAGAACAGCGGCGACGATTTTCTGGCGCCGCTGGCCCAGAGCGTGCTGCCTGGCTGGTTGGCCGAGCTTTTGATCCTTGCCGTCATCACCTCGGCGGCGGCGTCGACGCAGACCACCATTCTGCCGGCGGCGCGAACAATAATCTCGATGGCGCATGCCGGTGCGCTGCCGAAAAAATTCGGCGATGTGCATCTCCGCAACATGACGCCTGGATTTGGGACGCTGGTGACGGGGGCCGTCTCGGTGGTCTGGTATCTCGTCCTCGCCTACATCCCCAATGCCGATATCCTGACCGACTCCGTCACCGCGACCGCGTTCGGTATTGCCTTCTATTACGCGCTGACCGGATTTGCCGGTGCGATCTACTATCGCCGCGAGCTAAGCAAGAGCCTGCATAACTTCATTTCGATGGGGCTGGTGCCGGCGCTCGGCGGACTGACCATGCTGGCGCTGTTCGTCATGGCCTGCCGCAGCTATTTCGGACCCGACCAGGACAACACCGCGATTTTCGGCCTTGGCCCGCCGCTGGTGTTCGGCGTCGGCGCTCTGCTTTTCGGGGTCGTCCTGATGGTATCGGCCAGGATCGCGCTGCCTGACTTTTTCAGGCGAAAGCCGGAGGTCGTCGACCCGGCGCTCGTTGGGATCCACCACCCCTGAAATATGGCTCAGGCATCGAACCGCGGGTAGGTGCCACGAACCAGCGGAAGTCATCGGACAACCTTAACGGTGACCAACCGAAAAATTTTACCTAAGCGCCATTTTTCCGTGGAACCATCGGTGTTTGGCGGCGTTCCCGCTGATGGCACAGAGGTGGGGCCCTATGGTGAGGGGCATTCCGCGTAGCTTTGAACGCCCTCAAGGGTGGAACGCGTCCAGTTTGGCGCCGGGCGGCGTACGCCGCTGCCGCGGCGGGAACTCGCGTTTGCGCCGTCTTGAGGCCCCTCGGCGCCGCCCGCACCAGCCACACCGAGATAGCGCCACATATTGAACGCCCTCACTGCCACGCGCGCCCCCAGCGGGGGGTCCGGAGAATACCCATGCAAGCGCCTGATGAAGTCGGCTCCCCGGCCAACGCCAATGGCTCCTCGCTCGCCGGGACTTTGCCGGCGCCCGAACACGGCGCCGAAAATAGGGTTGACCTTGGCCCCAATGGCGACGCCCACGGTCTGTCCGAACTGCTGCACGCTCTCCAAGCCATGCGAATCGGCGACTTCTCGGCGCGGATGGCCGGCGACCGCGTCGGCCTCATGGGCAAAATCGCCGATACCTTTAACGAGATCGTCGCTACCAACCACCGTATGGCCAAACAGCTCGAACGCGTTGGGCAGGTGGTGGGTCGTGAAGGCCGGACCCGCCAGCGTGTCCGCATCGGGCTGTCCGATGGCGCCTGGGGCGAAATGGAGTCCTCGGTCAATTCGCTGATCGACGATCTGCTCTGGCCGACCACCGAAGTGACCCGCGCCATCGCCGCGGTGGCGCAAGGCGACCTGCTGCGCACCGTGAGCCTCGACGTCGACGGACGGCCGCTCAAGGGCGAGTTCCTCCGCGCTGCCGAGATCGTCAACACCATGATCAAACAGCTCAACGTGTTCACCTCGGAGGTGACGCGTGTGGCGCGCGAGGTCGGCACCGAGGGCAAGCTCGGCGGCCAGGCGCAGGTCGGCGGCGTGACCGGGGTGTGGAAGGACTTGACCGAGAGCGTCAACTCGATGGCGTCGAACCTCACCGCCCAGGTTCGCAACATTGCCGAGGTGACGATTGCCGTGGCGAACGGCGACCTGTCGAAGAAGATTACCGTCGATGTGCGCGGCGAAATTCTCCAGCTGAAGGAAGCCATCAACACGATGGTGGACCAGCTGCGTTCGTTCGCTTCCGAGGTGACGCGCGTGGCGCGCGAGGTCGGCACCGATGGCAAGCTCGGCGGACAGGCCATCGTGCCGGGCGTCGCCGGCACCTGGAAGGATCTGACGGACTCGGTGAACGCCATGTGCGGCAACCTCACCGACCAGGTGCGCAACATCGCCCACGTCACCACCGCCGTGGCGCGCGGCGACCTGTCGCGTAAGATCACGGTCGATGTGCGCGGCGAAATTCTGGAGCTGAAAGACACCATCAACACGATGGTCGACCAGCTCAACGGCTTCGCCTCGGAAGTGACCCGCGTCGCCCGCGAGGTCGGCACCGAAGGCAAGCTCGGCGGTCAGGCGCAGGTACCGGGCGTTGCCGGCACCTGGAAAGATCTGACCGACAGCGTGAACTTCATGGCCGGCAACCTGACCGCGCAGGTGCGCAACATCGCCGACGTCGCCACCGCGATCGCCGGCGGCGACTTGTCGAAGAAGATCACCGTCAACGTGTCCGGCGAAATCCTGCAGCTGAAAGAAACCATCAACACGATGGTGGACCAGCTCAACGCCTTCGCGGGCGAAGTCACCCGTGTTGCCCGCGAGGTGGGCACCGAAGGCCGGCTCGGCGGTCAGGCCAACGTCACCGGCGTCGCCGGCACCTGGAAGGACTTGACCGACTCGGTGAACTCGATGGCGTCGAATCTGACCGGCCAGGTGCGCAACATCGCCGAGGTGGCAACCGCCATCGCAGGCGGCGATCTTTCGCGCAAGATCACGGTCGACGTGCGCGGCGAAATTCTGGAACTGAAGGACACCATCAACACGATGGTGGACCAGCTCAACGCGTTTGCCGGCGAGGTGACGCGCGTGGCGCGCGAGGTCGGCACCGAAGGCAAGCTTGGCGGTCAGGCCATGGTGCGCGGTGTCGCCGGGACCTGGAAAGACTTGACCGACTCGGTCAACTCGATGGCGTCGAACTTGACCGGCCAGGTGCGCAACATCGCCGAGGTGGCAACCGCCGTGGCGCGCGGCGACTTGTCGCGCAAGATCACGGTCGACGTGCGCGGTGAAATTCTGGAGCTGAAAGATACGCTCAACACCATGGTGGACCAGCTTAATGCGTTCGCCGCCGAGGTGACGCGCGTGGCGCGTGAGGTCGGCACTGAAGGCAAGCTCGGCGGCCAGGCCATGGTGCCCGGCGTCGCCGGGACCTGGAAAGACTTGACCGACTCGGTCAACTCGATGGCCGGCAACCTCACCGGCCAGGTCCGCAATATCGCCGAGGTGGCGACCGCCATCGCCGGCGGCGACCTTTCGCGTAAGATCACGGTCGACGTGCGCGGCGAGATTCTGCAGTTGAAAGAAACGCTGAACACGATGGTGGATCAGCTCAACCGCTTCGCCGGCGAGGTGACGCGCGTCGCGCGCGAGGTCGGCACCGAAGGCCGGCTCGGCGGCCAGGCCAACGTGCCGGGCGTCGCCGGCACCTGGAAGGACCTCACCGACAGCGTCAATTCGATGGCCGGCAACTTGACGGCGCAGGTGCGCAACATCGCCGAGGTGACCACGGCCGTGGCGCGCGGTGATCTCAGCCGCAAGATTACGGTCGACGTGAAGGGCGAAATCCTGGAGCTGAAAAACACCATCAATACGATGGCCGATCAGCTCAACGCATTCGCGTCGGAAGTCACCCGCGTCGCGCGTGAGGTCGGCACCGAGGGCAAGCTCGGCGGCCAGGCCCAGGTGCCCGGCGTCGCCGGTACCTGGAAGGACTTGACCGACAACGTCAATTTCATGGCGTCGAACCTGACCGCGCAGGTCCGCAACATCGCCGAAGTCGCGACCGCCATCGCCGGCGGCGACCTGTCGAAGAAGATCACGGTCGACGTGCGCGGCGAGATGTTGCTGCTCAAAGAAACGCTCAACACCATGGTCGAGCAGTTACGCTCGTTCGCCGCCGAGGTGACGCGCGTCGCGCGCGAGGTTGGCGCCGACGGCCGGCTCGGCGGTCAGGCGGTGGTGCCTGGCGTCGCGGGCACCTGGAAGGATTTGACCGATAACGTCAACCTCTTGGCGGCGAACCTCACGACGCAGGTTCGCAACATCGCCGAGGTGACGACGGCCGTCGCCCGCGGCGACCTTAGCCGCAAGATCACGGTCGACGTGAAGGGCGAAATTCTGGAGCTGAAGAACACCATCAACACGATGGTGGACCAGCTCAACGGATTTGCCTCCGAGGTGACGCGTGTGGCGCGCGAGGTCGGCACCGAAGGCTTGCTCGGCGGTCAGGCCCAGGTGCCGGGCGTCGCCGGCACCTGGAAAGATTTGACCGATACCGTCAATGTTATGGCCGCCAACCTCACCGAACAGGTGCGCGGCATCGTCAAGGTGGTGACAGCGGTCGCCAACGGCGATCTCAAGCAGAACCTCGCGGTGAAATCGAAAGGCGAGGTGGCGGCGCTGGCCGAAACCATCAACAACATGACCGGGACGCTGGCGACGTTCGCCGATCAGGTGACGTCGGTGGCGCGCGAAGTCGGCGTCGAAGGCAGGCTCGGCGG
>Ga0208849_1000916_pt1 | contig 23793 bp, 22 predicted proteins | sample NGESurdeep072012_10_FD_184470 | JGI IMG/M metagenome (GOLD analysis project Ga0208849, IMG submission 184470) | Arctic peat soil microbial communities from Barrow, Alaska - NGEE Surface sample 53-3 deep-072012 (SPAdes) | ecosystem: Environmental > Terrestrial > Soil > Wetlands > Peat ... | reverse complement strand
CCTCCCGCAACGCCCTGCAGACGGTCACGCTGCTGGACGCGATCGCCGAGCACGGCTTCGATGCCGCGTTCGGCGGCGCCCGCCGCGACGAGGAGCGGGCGCGGGCCAAGGAGCGCATCCTCTCCTTCCGCGACGAGTTCGGTCAGTGGGAGCCCCACAAACAGCGTCCGGAGGTTTGGAGCCTCTACAATGGCCGCGTTCGCAAGGGAGAGCACGCGCGTGTCTTTCCGATCTCCAACTGGACTGAGCTCGACGTGTGGCAGTACATAGCCGAGGAGGAGTTGGAGGTGCCGTCGATCTACTTCGCGCATGAGCGCGAGGTGTTCGAGCGCGACGGGATGCTCTACGCGGTGAGCCCGTTCGTCGCGCTGATGGACGACGAGCAGCCGTTCGCGGCGCGTGTGCGCTACCGCACGGTCGGTGACATGAGCTGTACCGGTGCGGTGGAGTCCACTGCGGGCACCCTGGCAGAGGTGGTCGCCGAGATCGCCGCCACGCAGATCACCGAGCGCGGCGAGACGCGCGCAGACGACCGCGTGACGGAGGCCGCGATGGAGGATCGCAAGCGGCAGGGGTACTTCTGATGGCGCAGGCTCCGGGCTCCGGTTCGACACGCGCCACGGCGCTCAACGGCAACGGCAGCGCCGGTGCGGCCGTGGCGAACGCCCAGGCGCCGGCGGCGGAGAGCGCGGCGGAGGTGTTCCGGCGCCTGAGCGACCGACCGACCGACCTGCTGCGCTTCGCGACGGCGGGCTCGGTCGACGACGGCAAGAGCACGCTGATCGGCCGGCTCCTGTACGACTCCAAGCAGGTGCTCGCCGATCAGCTCGAACACGTCGAGCAGGCCAGCCAGCGCAAGGGCCAGGTGCTCGACCTGTCGCTGCTCACCGACGGCTTGCGCGCCGAGCGCGAGCAGGGCATCACGATCGACGTCGCCTACCGCTACTTCGCCACCGCGCAGCGCCGCTTCATCATCGCTGACACGCCCGGACACGAGCAGTACACGCGCAACATGGTCACCGGCGCTTCGACGGCGGACCTCGCGATCGTGCTGGTCGACGCGCGCAAGGGCGTCCTCGCCCAGTCCAAGCGCCACGCGTTCATCAGCTCGCTGCTGGGCATCCCGCACGTGGTCGTGTGCGTCAACAAGATGGACCTGGTCGACTACGAGGAGGCGGTGTTCGACACGATCGTCGAGGAGTTCGACGCGTTCGCGGCTCGCCTCGAGCTGCCCGACGTGACGTTCATCCCGATCTCGGCGCTGCTGGGCGACAACGTCGTCGATCGCTCGGAGGCGATGCCGTGGTACCAGGGCCCGCCGCTGCTGTACCACCTCGAGCACGTCCACATCGCATCCGACCGCAACCTGATCGACGTACGCTTCCCGGTGCAGTGGGTGATTCGCCCGGGTGGGCGGGACAGCAGATCAGACGTCGCCGACTACCGCGCCTACGCGGGACAGCTGGCCGGCGGCATCATCCGCGAGGGCGACGAGGTGGTGGTGCTGCCAGGTGGGCAGCGCACGACGGTCGCCGGGATCGACACGTTCGAGGGCAGCATTCCGGAGGCGTTCGCGCCCATGTCGGTCGCGCTCAGGCTGAGCGACGACATCGACGTGGGGCGCGGCAGCACGATCGTGCGCACGCAGAACCAGCCGACCGTCTCGAGCCGCTTCGAGTGCCAGCTGTGTTGGATGTCCGAGCAGCCCCTCAGCGCCGGCAGGCGCTACCTCGTCAAGCACACAACGCGCACGGCGATGGTCGGCAAGATCGACGTCCGCTACAGGATCGACGTCGAGACGCTGCGCCGCGACGAGCGTGCGACGACGCTCGAGTTGAACGACCTCGCGCGCGTTCACATGGAGCTGAGCTCGCCCCTGGTGTTCGACTCCTACAGACGCAACCGCGTCACCGGCAGCCTGATCGTGATCGACGAGGCGACCAACGACACGGTCGCCGCCGGGGTGATCCTCGATACCGAGGTTGAGGAGGCCGAGTCCGAGCCGAAGAGCGAGCGCAGCCCGAACGTTCGCTGGCAGGGTACGCGTACGACGCGTGAGCGGCGCTGGCAGTCACTTGGCCACGGCGGCGCGACGCTGTGGTTCACCGGCCTCCCCGGCGCGGGCAAGTCGACGGTCGCCGCCGCTGTCGAGGAGCGTTTGCTGGCGGCCGGTCAGCCGGCTTTCCTGCTCGACGGCGACAACCTGCGCCACGGCCTCAACGGCGACCTCGGCTTCGACGAGGATGCCCGCCGCGAGAACGTGCGCCGCACCGCGCACGTGGCGCGGCTGCTGGCGGAGTCGGGAACCGTTGCGCTGGTCAGCCTCGTGAGCCCCTACGCGGCCGATCGCGAGGCCGCGGCGACGCTGCACGCGGCGGACGAGCTCGGCTTCCTCGAGATCTTCGTCGATGCGCCGCTCGAGCTCTGCGAGCAACGCGACCCGAAGGGCCTGTACGCGCGGGCGCGCTCGGGAGAGCTCGCCGGGCTGACCGGCGTCGGCGCGCCATACGAGGCGCCCGCCGCACCGGATCTGGTGCTCGGCAGCCGCGAGGAAACCGTCGAGGAAGAGGTCGAGCGCGTGATGGAGTTGCTGCTCGCGCGCGGACTGATCGCGGGCGAGCGTTAGGCCTGCCTTCCAGCCTGGGCGTAAGCCAGAGACCGCATGAAGGGAGTTACGATTCCTTATGATGGATCTTTACGTCTGCTACAGCACGCTCGGGCCAGCGAAGCACCATCCCTGCGCGAGAGCCTACCGAGCGCTCATCAGCGCTGGTCATCAACCCAAAGTAATCCGGACCTACGGCTGCTACGGCACCGATCGGTTCTTCCCCGGACGGCGCGCGATCAAGACGCTGACCGGCAACTACAAGGTCCCGACCCTCGTCCTCGACGACGGCACCGTGGTCGACGACTCCGAAAACATCGCCACCTGGGCCATCCAACACCCACACAACCCACAGACGCCAACCTCGCAAACAGCGCAAATCACTTGACGTAGGAGCAACGGTTATGGGCGCGCCCGCGAGGGCTGCTCACGCTTTCTTCTTCTTGCCCTTCGCCGTGACGTTGGCGTGCAGCAGCACCGTCGTGCTGTGACCCGAGACGAGCGGACCGGGCGGGATCTGCACGAGCACCCTGTAGTGACCCGTGGCGGCGACGTTCACGACTACGCTGAAGCGCGAGAGCGTCTTGGTTCCCGCCTTCACCACCGTCTTGAACTTGGTCGCAAACGTGGGCCCTTTTTCCTGTTTTTCGGAGCCGCCCTTGCCGGGCTTTTCCAGCTTGCTGGGCTTTTCGCCGCTTTCGGGCTTTTCTTCGTTCGGCGGCTTTTCGAGCTGCACCAGCACGTGCGCCCCGACCTCGGCGGGCGTGACCGTGCCGTACAGGCGGAACAGGCCCTTGCGGCTGCTAGAGCGCACTTTCAGCACCACTCGCGCCTCGACCTGCGCGGGTGCGATCAGGCTCGTCAGCGCGGGAACGCCGCCGACGGTGGCGACGCGGAACTTCGTGCTGGTGCGCATGTTGGCGACGTGGAAGGAGAAGGCGCCTGTGGCGCTCGTGAGCAGGGGCGCCCCGACGTTCACGAACCCGGTTTTGTAGGGGTACGCGCTTGCCTGCAACACGATCTCGCGGCCGCCGTTTTTGGCTCCCGTGAGCGTCCCGCTGAGGACGAACTCGCTCCCGAGCGGGATCGCGGCGAAGGTCTTCGGGAGCACGAACGCGGGCTTCTTGCTCTTCGTCTTGGTCTTGGGCGTGAAGACCCGGTCGTGCCCTACAACGTTCGGGCCGGCTGAGTTGCTCGCCACGATGCGATAGTGGTAGGTCGCCTTGATGCCGGGGGCGGCCTCGCTGACTTTGACCGTAGCGGTCGCAGTCGGGGACGCGGCCAGCGTCCCGACGGCCGTCTGCTGGCCGTATGCGTTCGTGGGGCCGTACTGGAAGTAATAGGTCGTGGCAAGCGTGTGCGGATTGACGGTTGCCTCGAGCAGGACCGAGGTGCCGCTCACCCGCGCGGGACGGGTCGATACGCTCGGAGCGGCCGGTCCGTTCGCGGGCGGGGCTGTAGCCCACGCGGCGAGCGGTAGCGCCAGGACGACGACCGTGAGCGCCAAAGCCGGGAGGCCCGATGCCTGCTTGATTCGGTAGCGCCTCATGTTCGAGTCCCTCCTGGTCTCCGGTTTGCGCCTCATTTCGGCCACGGACCTGCACCACCTGCTCGTGGCCCGCACAGCCAGAACCCGGCGCGTGCGCGATCGATGCGCTGGCGCGCGTACGCATTGTCGCGTAGTCGCGCTGCGCTCGCGACCAGATCAGGCCGCGTACCTAGATGCCAAGTAAGCTGATATACTTGGTGAGGAATAGTCCGCGCCGACTCGGGAGCTCCCAATGATCTTGCTGTTTGTCGTCTTCGCCTGGATAGTGGTCCTCTCGATCGTCGTGGGCCTGTGCGTGGCGGCGCAGTTGGGTGACGCTCCCCAGCTCGTGAGCGCTGGGGAGCTGAGGGAGCAGCATCTACAGATCTCGGCTCGCCCGGGGCTGCGCGCTGCCGAGTCGCGCGCCTCGCGGCTCGACCGCGACGGCGTCGCTGCGTAGGCGCCCGCCGGCCGCCGGATGGCTCGGCGCAAGCCGCTGGGCCATCGGAACCTTCACAAAATCGTCACGCCGAGCAGGCTCGGCGCCTCGACCATAGGTGAGCAGAAGTGGGAGCGGCACAGCCGGGGGTCCGGCGTGCCTTTCTGTCGCACTCAACGCAGACCCGAAGGTACTAGCCCTGTCCACGGAATCGATCGCAAGCTCAGCTTCGTCGCCCTCACACACGGCCGCGCACTGCGCGAGCTGCGGTGCGCCGTTCGCGCGCGACCAGCGCTACTGCCTGGAGTGCGGAGAGCGCCTCGTGCCGATGAGCAGCGTGCTGAGCGGGGATCCGCCGCCGCACCAAGCGTCCGCGCCCGCAAAGCCGCCGACGGCACCTCTCCCACCCGGCCCCGCGCCTCCGGCGGCGGGCGGCCACGAGCGCAACAACACGCTGACCGTGATCGCCGGCGTCGGCGTGCTGCTGCTGGCGATGGGCGTCGGCGTGCTGATCGGCCGTTCGGGCTCACCCAATCAGGCAGCGACGCCCGCGCCGGTGATCAGCGTTGCCTCCCCGACGTCGACTCCGAGCGCCAGCAGTAGCGGCGGCGAAGCGTCCTTCACCGGCGACTGGCCGTCGGGCACGAACGGATACACCGTTCAGCTGCAGACGCTGCCGCAGTCGGGAACCAGCGTCGCCGGGGTCGAAGCTGCGAAGTCGGCCACGAGTGCCAAGGGCGCGAAGTCGGTTGGCGCGCTGAAGTCCGAAGAATTCAGCAGCCTGACCACCGGCAGCTACGTGATCTACTCGGGCGTCTATCACAAGAAGCCGGAAGCCGAAAAGGCCCTCGCCGGCCTCAAGAAGAGCTTCCCGGGGGCGAAGGTGATCGCAGTGTCCAACGGCTCCTTCACGGGAAGCTCCGGCTCCGGCTCCGGCTCCGGCGCGGGCTCGAACTCGAGCTCTACTCCCGGGACCCCCGCGAAAGTCGCTCCCGGCTTGAAAGGGGTCAAAGGCAAGACCTACGAGGAAAAATCCAAGAACGTCCCCAACGAAGTCGAATTCTAGGACGCGGACGCATGGGCATTCTCCAACAGCCGCCGAGCCCCGACGGGCAAACGCAGACGGTCGGGCTGCGCCCGCCGGCACGTGACGTGACGGCTTTCCCATCACCACCCGCGCCTGAGGTGCCGCCCGCGGCCGTGCCCGGGGAAGACGCCCGCTCGGAGCTGCAGCGCAGGCGCGACGCGCTGGCTGAACATGTGACCGAGATGCACTGGGACCTCGGAGGGCTGGCCTACGAGATGGCCATCCGCGACCACTTCCGTCTCGACGTGCTTGTCCGTCGCGCGGCGCTGCTGCAGGAACGCGACGCCGAGCTGGCGGAGGTCGAGCGCCTGCTGCGCATGGAGCACGACGGCGTCGCGGGCAACTGCCCGAGCTGTAGAGCGCCCCACAGCCGCGGCGCGCTCTACTGCTGGCAGTGCGGGAGGACCCTGATGGAGCGCCGGGACGTCGCCGCCGGCGTCGAGCAGGACGGTGCCACGTCGGTGATGGATGCGCTGCTCGCTCAGCAGGCCGGGCCGGCCTCCGAGTCAACGGCGAGCTCGGACGAGTAGGAGGCGCCGGCCATGAGCGTCAGGCGCCCCCAGCTGTGCGAGGACTGTGGCTCGCCGCTGGCCCACGACCAACGCTACTGCCTCGGCTGCGGCGCGCGCGTCGGGTCGCGAAGCCCGCAGCTCGAGACGCTGCTGAGTCGCGCCGGCGGGCGCTCGCGCTCGGCGGATCCCGGCGCTCGCACCGACGTTGCGCCAGCTCCAGCTGCGCGCGCTGCCGCGGCAGCCGGTGCTGGCTTGCGGCTTCCCGCGCCACGGATCTCGGCGCTGCTGGTGGTCGTGTTCCTCGGCTTCGGGTTGCTGCTGGGAAACGTCGCGGGCTCTCGGGTGGGCGACACGCTCGCGTCAGCGCGCTCCCCGGTGAAGGTCGTGCTTCCTGCCACGGGCGCCTCTGCCTCCACCGCGTCACCCACATCCACATCCGAAACGTCCACCGCCGCCGGCGAAACCGCTCCACCGGAAGCCGAAGCCGAAGCCGAACCGGCGCCTACGCCGACCGCTGCGGCGCCGGCCACAAAAACGAGCCAAGCAGCAGCGCCGGCGCCGTCGAACTCGACCCCCGGCGCCGGCGCCGGCGCCGGCGGCTCGGAAGGCGGATCCTCGAAAGCCGCTGTCGGCGCTCCGGCCACCAAGCTCCCGCCGGTGAAGCACGTGTTCGTGATCATGCTCTCGGACGAGCCGTACGCATCGGTGTTCGGGCCGTCCTCGGCCGCTCCGTTTCTCTCGCAAACGCTCGAGCATCGCGGAGAGCTTTTGGTGCGCTACGACGCGGTGGCGCACGAGGAGCTGGCGAACGAGGTGGCGCTGCTCAGCGGTCAGGGGCCGACCGCCGAAACCGCGGCCAACTGCCCCAACTACACCGTGATCGCGCCTGCGAGTGTGGGCGCCGACGAACAGGCGCTCGGCGCAGGATGCGTCTACCCGACCTCCACGCAGACACTGCCCGGGCAGCTTCAGGCCAAGCATTTGAGCTTGCGCGCGTACGTGCAGGGCATCGACGAAGCCGGCACGCCGCTAGGCGCGTGCGCCCACCCGACGCTCGGGCAGGTCGACCCCACGGCGCCGCAGAGCGCGAGCACCGGCGCCTATGCGACGTTCCGCAACCCGCTGGTGTACTTCGACTCGATACTGCAGGCTCCCGCGTGCGCGAGCGACGACGTCGGCCTTGAAGGCCTGAAGGGCGACCTCGCTGCCGCGAAGCGCACGCCGAGCGTCGCCTACATCGTGCCTGACCGCTGCGACGACGGGAACCCGACGCCGTGCACCGCCGGCGCGCCGGCCGGGCTCGCGCCGGCTGACGCCTTCCTGAAGCAGGTGGTTCCGCAGATCCTGGCATCGAAGGCCTACAAGGAAAGCGGCCTGCTCGTGATCACCTCCGACGAGGCGCCGTCGAGCGGCGAATTCGCCGACTCGAGCTCATGCTGCGGCGAGCCGCTGTTCCCGAACGCGCCCGCCAAGACGGTCACGGGGGCGCCGCGCGGTGGCGGGGCGGTGGGCGCGCTGCTGCTCTCGCCGTATGTGAAGGGGGGAACGACCAGCCAGGAACCCTTCAACCACTTCTCCCTCCTGCGGACGATCGAGGACCTGTTCGGCCTGAAGCACCTCGGCTATGCGGGGCTTTCCGCGGTCAAGTCATTCGAACCATCGATGTTCACCGTGCGCAAGGGTTGAGTCAGGTGTCGACCGGTTCTGCCTGTCAGCGGTGGCATACCCGCGAGCTCGCGGTAGGTGACGGCGGTGCGCGAGCCCGAGCGGGCGAGCACCCACTCGAGCGCCAGCATGTGGCGGGGGTAGCGCAGGTCGGCCGGATGCAGGTCCAGGCGCAGCGTGCTCGTCGGCAGCAGCGAGCCTGCGCGCAGGAGCGCAGGCGACAGCGCACGTGTCAGCGGACCGCCCGCGGCGAGGCTCCAAGCGGGTGCGAATGGACTCGCCGAGGGCTCGGTTGCGGGCCTACGAGAGGGGCCTGACCGCGCCGCCGGGTCGGACGCGACCGCGTCGAGCCGCGGCTGCGCGCGGTGCACCCGCAGCAGCCCCGCCCACCAGCTGAATCTGACGCTCAACGCCTGGCGCAGTGCGTCGGTGTAGGCGTACGCCGGGGCGACGAAGCCGTCGGGCTCGATGCCCGCCAGCTTGAGCACCCGCCAGCCGGCGTGGACGGCGCGCCGCGTCTCCTCGTGGTCCAGTCCGATGAACTCGCCCGCTCGCGGTCCGTGCGCGCCGGGGAGCAGCCGCAGCGCTGAGCCGCTCCCGTGCGCGCGGACGTGCTGGAAGCCGTGCTGAGCGATCGAGTCGCCCGCCCGCCGGCGCTCGCACAGCCAGTCGACCATCACCGGCGAGCGCTCGCCGACGGGATGCAGGTCGCGGGCGGGGATCACCAGCAGCGTGACGCGGTCGATGCCGTGGTCACCGAGCCAGTCGCGGATCACCGCGCAGCGCTCGAAGGTCGCGGGCTCGATGCCGTGCAGCGCGACGGCGATCGTCGGGCGTTGCTTCTGTCCCCGTACGCCGCGCATGATCTCGCGCCGCGCCTCAAGCGGCGCGACTGCTCGCTCCGATTGGCAGCACTTGGGTGTCGCTGAGCGCTGGCCGGCTCGTGCCCAGTGCTCGTTCGTAACCGTCGGCGAGCCGCTGCAGAGTTTGCTCCCAGGTGCGCGTGCGTGCAGAGCGCAGCGCGCCGGCGGCGAGGTGCTCGCGCAGCAGCGGCGAGCCCGCGAGCTCGAGCAGCGCGTCGGCGACGCAGCGCGCGTCAGGCTCGCACAGCAGTCCGCTGACACGGTCCTCGATCAACGACAGCGGGCCGCCCCTGGCGAGCGCGACCGTCGGCACGCCGCTCGCCTGCGCCTCGAGGATCACCTGACCGAACGTGTCGGTGGCGCTCGGGAACACGAAGACGTCGGCGCTCGCATACGTGTGGGCGAGCTCATCACCCTCCAGCCAGCCGAGGAAGCTCGCGTGCTCGCCGAGGCGCTCGCGTACGCGCTCCTGCTCAGGACCGCCGCCGGCGAGCACCAGGTGCAGCGCCGGCTCGCTCTCGCGCGCGAGCAGGAACGCGTCCGTGAGCAGGTCGGCCCCCTTCTCGGCCGTGATCCGGCCCGAGTACAGGACGTTGATCGCGCCCGGCAAGAGCGAGGGGTCGCGCAACGCCGGATCGAAACGCTCGGTATCGACGCCGCGATCCCAGCGCAGCACCCGCTCGGATGGCATGCCGAGCGCCGCGAGTGCGGCGTCGGAGGCGGGACTGGGGGAGAGCACGATGTCACACGCGTGGTAGAAGGCGCTGACGGCGAGCGCCATCACGTCGGCCACGCGCTGCTCGCCGGAGCGCAGCCCTGCATACGCGGTCAGCTCGGTGTGGTAGCTCCCTACCAGCGGCAGCCCGAGCGCGCGGGCGAGCAGCGCGCCGCAGACGCCGGCCGGTCCCGGTGAGCAGACGTGGATCACGTCGTAGCCGCCGCCGTTGAGGCCGGCGAGCGTCTGTACGGCGACCGGCAGGCTCGGAACCCCGATGCGCAGGCCCGGGTAGAACGGGACCTCGATCTCGGCCACCGCCGACAGTCGCCGGTCGACCTCCGGATCGGTGCCGACCACCTCGATCTCGAAGCCCGGCACGCCGCGCTGGCGGATCTCCTCGATCGTGCGCGTAACGCCGTGCGTCGAGCCGATGCCGTCGGCGAGGATCGCGACGCGCGGGCGCTCGCCGTCATCGCGCCGGCGCTCGCCAGCGCGCTGGCCGGGCGTGCGCGGCGCCGAGTAGGGGATCGCCGCGAGCTTCTGCTGCTCCTTGGCCAGGAACGCGGTCGCCGGCGCGTACGGGATCGCCGCGATGCACGCCTCGAACAGCCCCTCGGCGGCGCCCAACACGTCGCTCTGACCGGTGGCGGCGCCGATGGCGGCGTCTACCGCGCGGCGCAGCTTGCGCTCGTGCAGGCGGCACGCGCGCCGGTAGAGGTCGGCGTGAGAGAAGTCGTCCGCCTGCATGTAGCCGATCAGCTCATGCTCGCCTGCCTGCCTGTGCCCTTCAGGGTGCGCCCCAGAGGGTGTGCCCGTCAGGGTGTCGAGCTCGTCGAGCCCGACGGCGCTCAGCCATGCGCGCAGCAGACAGCGGGCGTCATCGGGCGTGACGTCGCTGCCGACCGCCCCGCGACGCGCGTCGCCCTCGCGCAGCAGGCGCCTGACCATCGTCATCACGCGAGCCGGGTCCGGTCGTTCGCGGCGTTCCTCGCCGGCGGGCTCGCCGGCGAAAGAGCGGGCGGCAAGCGCGATCGCTGCGTGCGCCCACTTGGCGGCGCTGCCCTGCTCGCCGCGCGCGAGCACCTCGCCGCGGCGCACGCGCTCGAGGAAGTCCCGCGGCGTGCGCGCGGGCGGCGTTTCGCTGTAGGTGCGCCCGATGTCAATCCCGGCGTGATCGTCGCTGCCGCCGATGCCGACCCCCTCGCGTGTAGCGACGTATGTGGCCGCGGGCCGGTTGAGCTCGCGAGCGCGCGCGCCGTTGCGGATCTCCCAGATACCGAACAGCTCGGCCAGACGGCGGCGGTGACTCGCGGTCAACGGGGCCGCGACGGTGTAGTACGGGTGAGCGAGCGCGCACACGATCTCCTGTTCGTACATGTAGCCCGCGCACAGCTCGACGTCGCCGCTGTGCGCCTGCAGCCATTCGTGGTCCTCGCAGGTGATGCCGTAGCAGAGCACGTGCACGGCCTGCGGCTCGCCGCGGAAGTGCGCCGTCAGCTCCTCGGAGATGAACACGTCCGGGCGATCGGCGATCTCGAGCACGCCCGCGATCGTGTCGTGGTCGGTGATCGTCACCAGATCCATGCCGCGCCGCTTGGCCAGCTCGTACACCTCGTGCGGGGGGGTGGCGCACTCGGGCAGCCCGACCGCGCGCTGCACGCCCAGCTTCGACTCCTGCGAGGCGGTCGAGTGGCAGTGCATGTCGACCTTGCACGTCGCGCGCGTCGCCTGTGGGACGGTGGCGCTCGGATCCTCAGGGTCCGTTTCGTGACCATCCATAGCACAACAGTTTTCGCCGCAAAGACCGGCTTTTTGTGACCAAGCGGCAATGATCGTGTGAAGCGGTGGTGAAGATCGCGCGCCGACGCTCAGTGCGGTATCGGCGCGCCGAGCAGCGTCGCGAGAACGCCCACGCATCCGGCCAACAGCAGCGTCGGCACGACGCCGCGGCGCAGGAGCAGCAGGGAGACGGCGGCGCCCGCGAGCACCGCATACTGCCAGCGCTCGCCGAGCGCCGCCGCGAGCGGCACGGTCGCGCCGATGATCGCTCCGGCAGCCGCCGGCGCGGCTCCGGCGAGAAACGCGCGCACGCGCTCGTTGACGAGCAGCCGCTCGAAGCGTGCGGCGCCGACCAGGATGAACGCAAAGGACGGCGCGAACGCGACCAGCGCCGCGAGCAGCGCGTCGGGCAGGCCGCCGGCGGCAAAGCCGACGACCGCCACCGTCTGCAGGACCGGTCCGGGCGTCACCTGGCCGAGCGCGACGGCGTTCAGGAACTGCCCGTGGGTCATCCAGTGGTGGACGCTCACGGCATCCGTCTGCAGGAGCGGCACGATCACGAAGCCGCCGCCGAAGGCGAGCGCGCCGACCTTCAGCGAGGTCCAAGCGAGCGCGAGCGTCCCTCCCGGCGCCACGACGGCGCCGAGGGGCGCCCAGCTCAAGCTGGCCAGCCGGCGGTCGAGCAGCTCGATCGCGCCGCATGCGAGCAGGACGAGCACCAGCTCGGCGCCGGCGAGTGACACGGCGATCCCGCCGGCGAGCCCGTATGCGAGCACGCGGACGCGGCTGCGCCCGCTCGCTCGGACCCAGATCGGCCTCGCCACGTCGATCCCGGCGCGCGCCGCCACCGCGGCGACTGCCGCTCCAGCGCCCATGCCCGCCCCACGCAGCCACGCGGGTGGCGAGCCGGAGAGGAACAGCGCCGCCAGCGCGAGGATCGCCACGAGCCCGGGCAGGATGAAGCAGAGGCCGCCGAGCAGCGCCCCACGGTTGCCACGCAGACGCCACGCGCAGTAGATCGCGAGCTGCGTGGATGCGGGCCCGGGGAGCAGGTTGGTGGCGGCGATCGCGCGCTCGAACTCGGCGTCGGTGAGCCACCCGTGCCGGCTCACGCACAGTTCGCGGAATAGCGTCATGTGCGCCGGGGGGCCGCCGAAGCCGATGCAGCCGATCCTGCCCCACTCGCGCGCGATCACCGCGAGCGACGGCTGAGGCTCGGCCTGATCACCACCCGACGGCATCGACGGGAGGCTAGGGAAGGCAGTGGTCGCACGACGCTCGCCGCCGTGTGGGCCGCCGAGCGTGGCGGCCCATCACGGTGGTCGCACGAAGCTCGCCGCTGTGTGGGCCGCTGAGCGTGGCGGCCCATCACGGTTGCGCGGCGTGCCGGCGCCAGACACGCGCCGGTACGCCCCGATCGAGTTGACGCGCCGCTCAGCAGACGACCTGCAGGTCAAAGCCGCCGGCAAAGCCGCCCGGCGCGCTGACGACGACCGCGCTCGCATTGCTCGCGCTGGGCGCCACGCCGAGCTGGCCGCCGGTCAGCGCCGCCCCCTGCGGCGAGGCGGTGTAGGCGCATTTGCTGACGTTGGTCGTGCCGAACACCACCGTGTAGGTGGTTTCGAGTTGACCGACCGTCGTGGCTCCGCGCGTGCTCTGGATGACAGGCCCGGGGCCGACGTCGGCGAACAGCAGCTGCCCCGTGCTGACGTAGGAGCTCGGTGGCTGGCCGCCGAGCTCGCTGGCGTTGGCGGCCGGCTGGCTGGCGAGCTGGAATTCACTCGCCTGCTTGCCCTGCAGGTAGTTGGCGTTCAGGCCGGTGGCGACGCCGTGGCCGTTCGTCGTGAACGGCGCCGCGCTGGAGTTCGCCACGAGAATCGACCCGCCGATCGCGCCGGTGGTGATGAACTCGAACGCCGGGCCGCCTTTGAGGTTGTCGGCGTCCAGGCACGGCAGGCCGCCTTTGAGGCTGCGGCATCCGTAGATCGCCGAGCCGCCGCTGCCGAGATTCGATTGGCGCGTGCCCCAGGTCGAGTTGTTGGCCCAGATCTGCGTGGTCCCGAAGAATCCGCCGAGCGACGGGTTCTTGACGCCGCCGCGCACCGGTTGACCGTCGGCGTAGGCGAAGGCTCCGCCGAGCGCCGCGGGCACGACGGTGAGCAGCGCGACGGCGCCGGTGAGGATCAGCGCGCGCCGGCGGCGGCGCTCTGGCGCGGGCCGCGCGCCGGCGGGTCGGGAGTGGGCAGGGACATGCGTGCGATGCCTGGGGAGCTGCATTGGGCCTCCTAGGTTCGGGGTGAGATACGTCCCAGAGCCGCGCGAGCGCCGGTGTGGTTCGAGCGAGCGGCGAGGCGCGGCGGGGCCGGGTTTTCCCATGCATGAACGCGCGTTGGCGCGAGAAGTCGCGCCGAGCCACTAAGCTCTCGCGCCGATGTCCGCCCACCTGGCGATTCCCCTCGCGTCGGCCCTTACGTACTTCCAGGCAGTCGTGCTCGGCTTGCTGCAGGGTGTGACGGAGCTGTTTCCCGTCTCGAGCCTCGGGCACACGGTGCTGTTCCCGACCCTGTTCGGTTGGAACTCGCTCGTGAAGGCCCAGTCCCAGTCGGAGTCCTTCTGGCTGGCGTTCGTCGTGATGCTCCACGTCGGCAGCGCGCTCGGTCTGCTCTTCTACTACCGCCGCGACTGGGTCGAGATCGTCCGTGCCTTCTTTCGCACGCTGGCGAGAAGGCGGATCGAGACCTCCACCGAGCGACTGGCGTGGCTGATCATCGTGGCGAGCATCCCCGCCGGCATCATCGGCCTCGCGCTCGAGCACCAGCTGCGCACCGTCACGGCCAAGCCGGAACTCGCGGCGATCTTCCTGATGGTCAACGGCTGCCTGCTGCTCGGGTTCGAGCGCTTCCGCCGCCGCGCCGAGGTGCGCGAACTGGCGATCCGCGAGGGAGCCAAGCCGGACGGTGCCCGCAAGCTGGACACGCTCGAGTACCGCGAGGCGCTGGTGATCGGCGCGGCCCAGTCGACCGCGCTGGTCGCGGGCATCAGCCGCGACGGCGTGACGATGGGAGCGGGTCTCGCGCGCGGGCTCGATCACAGCGACTCGGCGCGCTTCGCCTTCCTGCTGGCCACACCGATCATCCTTGCCGCGGGCCTCGTCAAGCTGCCCGACCTGCTCGGCCACCTCGGCAATGGCATACGCGGCCAGGCGGTCGTGGCGTGTGCGGTGGCGGCGGTGACGGCCGTGTTCACGGTTGGTTTCCTGGTGCGCTACTTCAAAACCCGCACGCTGATCCCCTTCGCCGTGTACTGCCTGGTGTTCGGCGGGGCGATGGTCATCTACACGCAGACATAGCTCGCGCACGCCGGCTCCCGGGCCGGCGAGGGCGGATGCACCATCATTGACCGCGATGCCGGTACCGAGGACGCCGCCGAAGATGTTCGAGACCCGCAGCCAGGCGTGGAAGGAGGTCGGGCTGCTGCGTCAGATCAGCCCCCGCGTGGTCAAGCGCGCGCGTCTGGAGGCGCTCGTGCTGCTGCCGCTGTTCGTGGGCATCGTGATCCTGTACGACAACCGCGTCAGCCTGCTCGGCACGACCGAACCCGCCCGGCGCGGACATCCCGCGCGGACGGTGCTCGAACCGGCGCTTGCGACGCCGCTGCGCGCGGTGACGGTGCTGGCGCTGATGATCCTCGGCTGGGCGATCGCGCGCGACATCGGACGCGCCCTTGGGCCGCCGCTGTTCCGCCGCCTCGATCCCGCGACCGCGGGCACGGTCGGGTTCCTGATCCGGCTCGTAGCGATCGGGCTGGCGCTGCTGGTGGCGCTGCGTGTCGCGGGCATCGAAGCGCGCGAACTGGCGCTCGGGACGGCGTTCACCGCCGTCATCTTCGGGCTCGCCGCGCAGCAGACGCTGGGCAACCTGATCGCGGGACTGGTCCTGCTGAGCGCGCGTCCCTTTCGCGTCGGCGAGCGCGTGCGCCTGCAGGGCGGCGGCCTGGCGGGCCAGCTCGAGGGCACGGTCAGCGCGCTCGGGCTGCTGTACACGACGTTCGCCACCGGCGAGGACGCGATCCTGGTTCCCAACAGCGTGGTGCTGAACGTGGCCGTGATGCCGCTGCGCGAACCCGAGGCCGTCAACCTGCGCGCGCGCCTGCGGGCCGGCATGACGCCGGGCGACCTGCAGGAGATCCTCGAGAAGTCGCTGCAGACGCCGCTACGCGGCCCGCCGCGGATAACGCTCGAGGAGCTCGACGGCGACGAAGTGGTGGTGCGGATCTCCGCGACGCCGCTCGTGGCCTCGCAGGGGCGCCACCTCGCCAGCGAACTGCTCGCGATCGTCTCCCGCGAGACGCGCTCTCACGCGGCGAGCACGCCGTAGCGCAGGAACAGCTCGGAGCCGCTGCTCAGTGCCCCCAGCAGCTCGAGCTCGCGCGGCGCCGGCAGCTCGCCGCCGGCGAGGATCCGCAGCGCCTCGCCTCCGGCCGGCTCTCCGCCGGCGAGCATCGGCGCGACCGTCAGGAACAGCTCGTCGAGCAGCCCGGCGGCTAGCAGCTGCTGCGCGAGGTGCGGTCCGCCCTCGCACAGCACGCGCTGCACGCCGTAGCGCTGCCCCAGCTCCGTCATGGCGTCCGCCAGCTCGCAATGGCCGGCATGCCCGGTGCGCACGTACTCGACGTGCGCGGCGCTGCCGGGCAGGCTCGCCTCCGAGCCCGTGAGGATCACCACCCGCGCCGAGGGCTCGCGCAGCAGCGGGATGTCCTCCTCGAGCTCCACGCGTCCGGAGACGATGCACGCCAGCGGCTCGTCGCTGAGGCCGCGCCGGCGCCGCAGCTCCCGGCGCGCGGGGTCCGGTATGATCCGCCCGTAACGCTCGACGCGCACCGTGCCCGCGCCCACGAGCACCGCATCCACTGCGGTGCGCAGACCGTGGAACAGCGCACGATCCGCGCTCCGGCTGAGCGTTCCGGAACGCCCGTCCAGGGTCGCGCGGCCGTCGGCGGTGCTGATCATGTTGAGCATCACCTGCGGGCGCCCGTGCGCCGGCGCGGCCCTGTCCCACAGCCCCAGATCCTCGATGATCTCGCTCACCGAAGCGGGAGAGCCGGCGGGCAGCAGGCGGCGGAACCGCGGCGATCCGGCCCCCGCGGCATCGGAAACCTCGCCGGCGTGGACCTCCATCGCCTCAGACTAGCCGCGGCGCAGTCGGGGAGCGGCGTCGTCGCTGGCCCAGACCTCGCAACAACTCGACAACACGTCCTCGCTGCGACGTGCTACGGTCGTGCTGTATGGCCGGCGCAAAAGACCGGCGAAAGTAGTGCAAGCGCTCGCAGGTCGAAGCTTTGAGAAGCATCCTCCGCGTGCAGCACGCACATACCGTGGAGGAAATTCACACCATGCCTACTGGCACAGTCAAGTGGTTCAGCGACGACAAGGGGTTCGGCTTCATCACCCCGGATGACGGTGACAAGGACCTGTTCGTCCATCACACCGGCATCAACGGCGAGGGCTACCGCTCTCTGCAGGAGGGGGCGAAGGTCTCCTACGACCCCGAGCAGGGCGAGAAGGGTCCCAAGGCCGTAAACGTCCAGGCGATCTAGTCTTACGCCCGGCGATCGCGCCGGGCCGCTTGGAACCACCGTTCGAGGGCCCGCTCAGGCGGGCCCTCCGCGTGTCCGGACCGGATATCGTGCCGACGGCTGAGCATGCCGGGCGACGCGACAACCATCCCCTTCGGCCGCGCTGCCGGCGATGCGCCGTCGGCGGGCGCTTCGCCCTGGCCCTGGCGCCGGCGCGCCGCGACGCAGGCATCGGCCGACGCCGGGGTGATTGCCGGGGCGCTGTCGCTCGCGGCGATCCTCGCGATCAGCGTGTGCGTCGTGCTCGTGGCGGCGAACCGCCCGAGTGTGATCGCGCCGACGACCCACACCGGCTTCTTTCCCGGCTGGATGGCCGGCCCGCTCGGCGGGATGCTGCCGGGCTTCACGAACAGCGGCACCACCCTCAAGTACATGTTCACGGGCGCGATCGTCGCCATGTACGTCAGCTACCTGCTCGTGCTCAAGTACGTGCCGCGACTACCGGCGCGATGGGTCATCGCAACGATCCTCGCCGCCCACGCGATCTACCTGCTCTCGCCGCCGCTGGCGCTGACCGATCTCTTCAACTACATCAACTACGGGCGCATGGAGGTCGTGCACAACCTCAACCCGTATACGACGATCCCGATCCTCGAGCCGCACAACGACCCCAGCTTCCTGCTCAGCAACTGGCACGAGCTGCTGAGCCCCTACGGACCGCTGTTCACGCTGGTGACGTTCGCCGTGGTCCCGCTTGGCGTCGGCGGATCGTTCTGGGCGCTCAAGACGCTGCTCGTGCTGACGAGCCTCGCGACGATCCTGCTCGTATGGAAGTCCGCGCTGCTGCTGAAGCGCGATCCGCGTGCGGCTGTCGCGCTCGTGGGCCTCAACCCGATCGTCCTGGTCTGGGGTCTCGGCGGCGACCACAACGACTTCCTGATGCTGTTCTTCATCATGCTCGGCTTCTACCTGCTGCTGCTCGCGCGCGCCCGGGCGCAGGATGCGAGCGACGCGACAACCGAGGCCGCCGCGGGCGACGGATCTTCTGCGTCGGCGGGCCGAACGCGCTTGGCGGCGCAGATCGGCGGGGCCGGCGCGAATCCCGGCGCCGGTACGGGTTTTGCCGGCAGTCTGCGCGGATGGCTCTTGCCACTGTCCGCACTCGACGTCGCTGCCGGCGGCTCGTTCGTCATCGCGATTGGCCTGAAGGCCTCGGCGGCGGTGCTGGTCCCGGTCGTGCTCGCGTCGCTGCTGCGGGCCCCACGTGCGCTTGTGCAGGTCGTGCTCGGCATGCTCGTCACAGGTGTCCTCGTCGCCGCGGCAAGCCTCCTCGTCTTCGGCCTGCACATCCCAGACCTCAGCACCCAGAGCGAGCTGGTCACCAGCGAGAGCATCCCCAACATGGTCGGGCTGCTGTTCGGTGCGGGCGGGGAGAACGAACTGGTGCGCGGTGTCATGTCGGCCGCCCTGGTGGCGTCGGTGGCGTGGTGCAGCTGGTTCGCGTGGCGCCGGCGCGACACGCTCACAGCGTCCGGATGGGCGAGCGTCGCGCTGCTGGTGACGCTGAGCTGGGTGTTGCCGTGGTACGTGCTGTGGATCCTGCCGCTGGCGGCGCTGTCACGCTCGCGCCGGTTGCGCGCCGTTGCGCTCGTGCTCGGCGCATACCTGATCATCACGTGGGCGCCCGCCTCGGCGGTGTTGTGGGACGCCCTCGATTTCCATCCGGAAAACACCTCGCTGGGCCGGCTGCACCACCGCTACGTCAAGGAGCTGTTGAACTAAGGAGAATCCGGAGTCGGTGGTTGCGCGCCCGCGACGGGTCGCAGCCGCGAGAAGATCATCTGCCACGGCAGCTGCAGCACAGCTGTGGCGAGAGAGCGACTGGGCGGTCGTGGCGCGGAGCTTTTGAGTGAGACGACCTCCGACCTGGCCACTCGATTGCCCTGGAACGGTATGCCGGTCTTGAGTGTGGTGAAATCGGGCATCGTGGCGGATGACCCGGTGCAGTCAAAGATGTCACGCAACACGCCCTGTGGGTTTGCGACGAAATCCTCGTGACGCACCAGCAGCCGGCGCTTGCGTGGATGGCGCAGGAAGGCGTACAGAGAGAGCAGATAGGTCAACCACAGGTACGCGTTGGTGGTTCGTGTGTCGAATCTCGGCTCGACGACATCGTCGCGATTCCAGGAGGCGACGACACTCTGGGGGTCACGCACGACGAACAGCAGATAGAGCTCGATGCCGTCGAGGCTCTGCAGCTCACGCGCGCGACGCGGAAAGTGTGAAGTGTCAACTATGTGGCTGGCGCCGGCGGTACGCGCGATCACACGGTAGAGCTCCTGCGAGAAGCGCCGGTAGGGTTTGCGCAAGCGTCGCTGCGCCCGCCAGGTGCCGATTCGAAACGGCGCCGAGGATTGCTCCAGACAGCGGGCGTCTTTTCCGAGCAGGCTCTCGGGGACGTCCATGTCCTCACGCACTTCACGCCAGAACTGCTCTCGCTCTGCACCACCGAGAGGAGGCTTACCCGAACGGCGCAACCACTTGTCGAGCTCTCCTCCGTAGAAGATGCCCTCGCAGTTGCCCAGGGTGATACCGAGGATCGTGCTGCCGCTGCGTCCGGCTCCGATCACATACAGGACCTTGGGCACCGCGGCCTCGCGCGGGGAAACTGGCTCCGTCGCGCTCATTGCCGTCCTTCCGCTGAAGCCGTCTCATCCACCCGACTGCATTCTTGCATGATACGGTCCCGGCGGTGGCGCGCAAACCGCTTCACATAGCGTGGATCGGCGGTGCGCCCAGAGAGACCGGCGGCGTGCCAGGGGTTGCCGTGGATCTCTTGCACGGCCTGGCGTCGCTCGGTCATCGGATCGACTGCTACTTCCCAGGCGACGAGCACGAGCTTCCCGATCGTCTCGGCCATGACAACATAACCGTCATATGGGGCAGGTCCGGTTGGCGGTGGGGGCGGTGGTACAGCAAGACGAGATTCACCGCCACGGCAAGTCAGATCGTGTTTCGGATCTTCGCGTCACTGCGTCTGCGGCGGGTCCTCGCTCGCAGGCACACAGAGTCGCCCTACGATGTGAGTTACGAGTTTGCGATGGTGGAAAATCTCGCGTCTCCCGCGAGCCTCCGGCGTGCCGTTCCGATGGTCGTTCATCCGGAGACTCACAGCGCCGGCGAGCTTAAATCGTTGCTCGCCGAGCGCCGGCTGAGCCTTCGCTGTCAACCGCTTCACACGCTCATCCTGGCGGTTCTCGTGTTGTGTGTGAGGACCGTCGTGCAGCGTCAGCGGATCCGGAGCGCCGACCTGCTTGTCTGCATCAGCAGCGTCTTTCGAGATCACATGGTCCGTGACTACGGCTTTCCGCCGGCGCGGACCGTGGTCGTCCCGAACCCCGTGCGACTCGAGCGCTTCGACGAGCTCGAGCCGGCGCCTGAGCACCCGCCGACCGTTCTGGTGCTCGGCAGGATCGCCGCGCGCAAGGGCATCGACGACGTGGTCGCGATCGCGAAGCTCCTGCTCGCGCGGGGGGTCGATGCCCGCTTTCGCATCGTCGGCGGCACCAGCCTGTGGTCCAACTACGTCAAGCTGCTCGACGACCTGCCCGAGGAGAACTCGGAATACGTCGGGCGCGTCGATTCGTCTCGCGTTCCGGCGGAGCTCGCCGGCAGCGACGTCCTGCTGCAGGCGAGCAAGTACGAGCCGTTCGCGCTCACCGTCGGCGAGGCTCTGGCGGCCGGGATCCCCGTCGTCGCGACGACCGAGGTGGGCGCCGTCGAGGGCGTCGATGCCGCGGTCGCGAGCGTCGCGCAGCCGGGCGACGTCGAGGCGATGGCGGCGGCGCTGACCTCGACGCTGGAGCGGATGAAGGCGAACCGCGCCGAGATCGCCGCGTTGGCACGGGCCGAGGCAGAGCGGCTGTTCGCGCCCGCGGTCGTGTGCGGGCAGATCTCCGACGCGCTCGAGCAACTCATCGACGCTCGGCGCACGAGTTAGTCCTCTTCACCGGCTGGGCGCGGCCGGCGACGCGACAGCTTGCGAGCACCGGCACGGCGCTTGCGCTCGAGGCGCCGCGCGCGGGACGCGGCAGAAGGCCGCGTCGCGTGCCTGGCGCGCGGTACGGCAAGCGCCAGCGACAAGCGCTGGGCAAGGCGCCGCAGCGCGAGCTCGCGGTTGCGCGTCTGGGAGCGCTCGTCCTGTGCGACCGCCACCAGCCGTGGGCCGGCGCGCGCGAGCACACGCTCACGTTGCCCCTCGCTCAGGGATCTCGAGGCGAGCACGTCGAAGCTCGCTTCCACGCGCGAGGCGGTGACGTTCGCGTGCTGGCCACCGGGCCCGGAGGAGCGGCTCGTGCGCAGCGTGATCTCGGCGAGCGGGATCTCGAGCCCGTCGCCTATAGGCAGCGTCCGCTGAGGTCCGTCAGCCTCGCTCATCCGCGGAGCGGATCGGACTGACGCGGCTCTCCTCGCCCGGGCGCACGCGCCCGTCGCGCCCGACATAGCCGTCCTTGCCGCCCGCGCACAGATAGATGGCATCGACGCTGCCGATGTTGCGGACACGGCGCACGGTCGCGGCGTCCACACGCGCCATGCCGCCCTCGTGCAGGCGCTCGACGCTCCCGTCCCCAAATTCCATCTCGATCGAGCCGCGATGCACGAAGTACAGCTCCTCCTGGAGCTCGTGGTAGTGAAAGCCGGACTCGATACCGGGCGGGATCACGACTGCGTTGACGCCGAACGCAGTGACGCCCAGTCCCTTGCGCACCTTGCGGAAGCCGGGTCCCTCGCCCAGGTCCTCCAGATGCGCCACCGCGTAGCCCTCGCCGAAGCTCACGTTCGGGTACTCGCTCGAAGCCTCCATACGTGTGATCGTCTCCTGTGATCGGACTTGATGTCTCTGTCGGAAAAGTCTGTCTGCTAGTGCTCGGCGACGAAGCCGCCCTCGGGCGCGAGCGGGCGCTCCTCGTGCGCCCAGCGCAGGAGCCCGCCGCTCAGCGAGTATGCCTCGAAGCCGGCGGCGCGGAACGCCTGCGCGGCCATCTCCGAGCGCGCGCCGACACGGCAGTAGAACACCACCGGCCGCTCGCGCTCGACAGTGTCCGCAGCAGATGAGAGCTGGACGAGCTCGATGTGGCGTGTCCCTGCGATGTGCCCCGCTTCGCGCTCGTAGGGCTCGCGCACGTCGATCACCTGAACGGCGTCGCCTTGCTCGATCCACGCCGCGAGCCGGACCGGCTCGATCGCGATCGTCTCCGACGCGTCTGCTGCACTCATGCGTTGAGCCTAGCGGGCCGGGCATGGCTGGACAGTCGCTGCGAAGCGTCGCTCTTCCTCGGCTCGCGCGTGGGTGCGCGCCGAGCGCCCACCCGCGACTAGTATGGGGGAATGGAGGCGGTCAGCGACGTCTACACGGTGCCCCAGGAGCACCTGGACTTCTGCGAGACGATCGGGCAGATCGCGCGTGAGCGGATCGCGCCGCGCTCGGCTGAGATCGACGAGCGCGCCGAATATCCCTGGGACGTGCGCAAGCTGCTCGCCGAGCAGGACATCCTCGGGTTGCCGTTCCCTATGGAGTTCGGGGGCACGGGCACGGGCACGCTGATGCTGAACATGGCTGTCGAGGAGATCGCGAAGGTCGATGCGGCGTGCGCGCTGATCCTGATGGTGCAGGAGCTGGGCACGCTGCCGATCCAGCTGTTCGGCTCAGACGAGCTCAAGGAGCGCTTCCTGCCCAGGTGCGCCACGGGGGAGTGGTCGCCGGCGTTCGCGCTGTCCGAGCCGGAGGCCGGCTCGGACCCGGCGGGGATGAAGACCACCGCCGTCAGCGATGGCGATGAGTGGGTGATAAACGGCACGAAGAACTGGATCTCCAACCTGGGCGTGGCGGACTTCTACATCACCTTCGCCGTCACCGACCGCGACAGTCGCCGGCTGACCGCGTTCGTGGTGGAGGCCGACCGACCCGGGTTCAGCGTCGGCAAGCTCGAGCACAAGCTCGGCATCCGCGCCTCACCCACCGGCCAGCCGATCTTCGAGGACGTGCGAGTCCCGCACGCGAACGTGATCGGCGAAGTCGGCAAGGGCCTCTCCGTTGCGCTCGGCACGCTCGAGCGCACGCGCCTCGGAGCCGCCGCACAGGCCGTCGGCATCGCCCAGGGCGCAACCGACTACGCGGTGGCCTACGCGCGCGAGCGTCGCCAGTTCGGCAAGGCGATCAACGAATTTCAGGCGATCCAGTTCAAGCTCGCCGACATGGAAACTCGCACCGCGGCTGCCCGCGAGCTGCTGTACAAGGCCTGCGCGATGGCCGACCAGCGCCATCCGCAGCGCGCAAAGTACTCATCGATGGCCAAGGTCTTCTGCTCGGACACCGCGATGGCCGTGACGGTCGAGGCGGTGCAGGTTCTGGGCGGTTACGGTTACGTCAAGGAGTACCCGGTGGAGCGCATGATGCGAGACGCCAAGATCACCCAGATATACGAGGGCACCAACGAGATCCAGCGTCTCGTGATTGCCCGCACGCTGAAATAGGACGACCGTCAGGCGATGCGCGCGTCCATCCCTCCCGAAGATCCGAGATCTCTTCGGCGCGCCGGTGTGGCGGCGTTGGTGGCGATGTCGGTCGGCCTCGTGGTGCTGGTGGTCGGTCAGGGCTTCAGCTCGATCGGGGTCGTGCGCGCGCTCGAGGACGTCGCCCTGGGCGTGATCGTGGCGATGGTCCTGATGGGCAGCGTGGCGTACGTCGCCGTGCGTCTGGCCGGCTGGCGCAACCCGGAGTCCGAGGACGAGTTCGAAGAGCTGGTGCGCCACTCCGAGGAGCTGGCGCGCGAAGGGCTCATCGTCGATCCCGACGAAGCCGAGTTCATGGCGCTCGACCCCCTCAATGACGAGGACTTCGAAGAGCTGGTGCGCGACGCCTTGGACGATCTGCCCGACCTGTTGCGCAATGCGCTTGCCCATGTCGCGGTCGTGATCTCAGACGGAGGACGTGCCCGTGGCGCCTACGGGCTCTACCAGGGC
>Ga0208849_1000915_pt1 | contig 23830 bp, 18 predicted proteins | sample NGESurdeep072012_10_FD_184470 | JGI IMG/M metagenome (GOLD analysis project Ga0208849, IMG submission 184470) | Arctic peat soil microbial communities from Barrow, Alaska - NGEE Surface sample 53-3 deep-072012 (SPAdes) | ecosystem: Environmental > Terrestrial > Soil > Wetlands > Peat ... | reverse complement strand
TCGCCGGCGCGCAGACGCGCGATGACGGAATCGCCGCTCTCAATCACCATTACTGCCGTTGCTCTCCTACGATGCCAGCGACTGGTCAGCGATCGCGATGTTGTGCGATCCACCCTGCACGGTCACTGTACGGATGCCAAGAAGCTTTCCGAGATCTCCGGCCGGAACGGCGAGCGGTCCGGGATTGGGCGCTGAACCCGGCTTGGGCTGTGGAAACGCCGTGCTCGCAGCCGTATAGAATGTGATCTTGCCATCGACCTTCGAGAGGACCTGATGGATATGGCCGTTGAGCACGGTGACCGTGTCGAAGCGACGGAGTTGATCCAGCAGCTCCATCTGATCGTCGGTGGTCCAACCCCAATCGGGATAGACGGCGTAGAGTGGGATGTGCGCCATGACCACGATCGGCGTATCGGCGCGTTGTTTGGCGAGATCGGTGCGCGCCCATTCGAGTTGATCGCGGCCAAGGATTCCGCCTTTTGTGATATCGACGACGTTCGTGAGCGCGAGCGCGTGTACGCCGGCGGCATCATAGCTGAACCAGCGATTGCCCGATGGGTGTCCGAAGGCTTTGAAGAATTCGGTGCCCCCGTCGTTGATGACATCGTGCTCGCCAGGTACCGCGTAGTACGCTCCGGTTTTGATCGTCCCTAGCATTTGCTTGACGGTGTCGAGCTGATCGGGTTTGGACAAGTGCGTGAGATCTCCGGTGTGGATGACGAACTCAGGTGGTTTGTGCAACGCGTTGATCTTGTCGATGGCTTGCTGAAAGGTGGCGATGACATCCTGATTGGCTTTGCCGTTGAATCCGACGTGCGTGTCGCTGATCTGCACGAACGTGCGGTCCAGCGGCGGCATCGTTCCGCCGGAATCGTCGGCGAGCGCCCGGCCCACGATGCCCGCGCCCGAGAGCCCGTACACCACGCCGGTGCCGCACCAAGCCATGCACTCGAGGAATTCTTCGCGCTTCATCGTGAATTCGTTGCCTCCGTGACGATGACAGTGCCTTTCATGAAGGGGTGAGCCGCACAATGATACGTGTACTTGCCCGGCTTTGTGAATGTGTGCGACCACGCGTCGCCATTGCCGAGCCCTTTGGAATCGAAGGATTTATCGTCTGCGGTCACCGTGTGCGGGTCGTCATCGTGATTCGTCCATGTGATGGTCGTGCCGGCCGCGACGGTGATCATGGGTTGTTTGAATGCGTAGTCCGAGATCTGAACTGTTGCTTGCGAACCCGCGGTCATCACCGCGACCGCTGCGAGGGCGGGAAGTAGTAAATTCATCGGCATGCCTCAACTTTCTACGGCTTTAGCTGAAGTATGCCACCGTGCATCGTGCGGTTCACACGAAAAAGAAAAAACCGCCCGCATCGCGCAGGCGGCTTAACTAATTATATAGTCACAAAGGGCATCAAAAAGTGGGCGTGACGGCGCCTGTCAAACGCGAATGCGAGTACTTCTTTAGGTCGGCGCTCGAAATCGCTTGGCACGTCTCCACGTCGTTGTGCCAGTCGCAGATCTGCACGTCGCGGAAGTCCGCGCCTTTCGTGGACGCCCCCGAAAGATCGGCGCACGATTTGTCGTGCCGGATTCGATCGCCGCGGGTGTCGATGGAGGTGTTATAGCCGCACAGCCGGGCTCGCTGCAGATTTGCACCGTCCAGACGCGCCTGGCGGAAATCGGCCCCGGCGAATTCACCTTCGACAAGCTGCGCACCGGTCAGGTCGGCGGAGCTGAAGTCGGAGCCGTTCATGCGCACGCCCGACAGGTCCACTTGACGCAATTGCGCGCCGCTGAGATCGGCGCCGTCCGCCGTTAGGCCGCGGACGTTCAGGCCTGAGAACTTCATCTCGCGCAGATCGGCACCCTCAAGCTTCAGTCCTTGGATGTGGGCGCGCCGCAAGTCGACATGCGAAAGGTTGCAGCCGTTGAGGCGGGCGTTGGTCAGGTCGGTACCATCGAGCATCGCATCGTCCAGATCGACGCCGTCGAGAATCGCGCCGGCGAGATTCGCACCGCGGAGGTCGGCGCGCGAGAGGTCGGCGCCTTGAAGGCGGACGCCCCGGAGATCGAGATTGCGCATGTCGAGGCCGGACATATCGCAGCCTTGGCACGAAGTGAGCAATTGTTTGGCCAAGCCGCTGTGCAACATCGCCGCATCGATCGCGACGCCCTGGAGCACGATGCCTTCCATCTTCGCTCCGGTCCAGGATACGCCCTTAAGGTCGGTGCCTGCGAACACCGCATTCGTGAGATCGGCGTTGTCGAAGCGGGCGCCACTCAGATCGACGCCTTCGAAGTTCGTGCCGCGCAAGTTCGCGCCGCGCATGTCGGCTCTCGACATGTTGTCGCCGGTCAGCCGCAAGCCGTGAAGGTCGGTGTTGCGAAGATCTTTTCCGCTCAGGTCGCAACCCGCGCAATCCTGAAGCAGAGTGCGGACATCGAGGCCGTTACCTGAAAGGGCGACCATGTTCGAGGTGCCGGCGACCGCTTGAAGCGACGGCGGAGTGCTTTTCTTCGTCGCGATCCATGCGGATGTGGCCGGCTTGGAAGCTGCGACGGCCTGCCTTGCAATGACAGGTTTCGCGGCGTGGGTTTGCGCGGTTGCCGCTCTGGGCGCGGCGGCCAATGTGATGGCGGGCGCGCGCATGACGCCGACGATGAGCAGCGCAACGGCAAGCGGCACGATGGCCGCAACGGCCGCGGGCCGAATGCGCGGCAGGATGTCGCGTTCGGTGTTCATGAGAAGTTCTATCCTTTCGACGATTTGAGCGCGCGTGACAAGCGCTGCGGGCACCAGTGATTTTGCCGCCGGCATGTGCGAGAATTGTGCGATCCGCCATAGGCACTCGGCGTAGGACGTTGCGCTTGCATACTCCGCGACGACACGGTCGTCGCACGCGATCTCGCGCTCGAGATTGGCGCGGCCGGCGATGTAGCGCACGGCGGGGTTGAACCAGAACAGCCGCTCCGCCACGCGTTGGACAAACGCGGTCCAGTCGTCGGCGCGAAGAAGATGAGAATACTCGTGCATGACGATCTTGTCGAGCTCATCGGCTTCGAGATTTGCAGGCCATGACGCCGGCACGAGAATCGAGGGGTGCAAGAATCCGACGGCTGCCGGAACGTCGACGCCTTGCGAGACGCGCAGCGAAACGGCGCGGCCCGCCGCAGGTCGCGCCGACCAACGGCGAAGTCCCGCTTCGGCCGCCGCATCGAACGGCCGGCTGTCGCGTTTCACCGCCAGCAAGCGAGCAAGACTGAGCAAGACGCCGATGAGGCCGGCGATGGAGATCAATGCGAGAAGCGCGACGATCGCGAGGATGATATCGGGCATGTTTATCGGCAAGCGCGATGTGGGAAGCGCCGCCGGTAGAGAGGACGAGACTTGGCCGCCATCGCTCGTCGCCGATTTGCCGGCCGGGTTCACGCGTTCGCTGCGATAGATAGGGGCCGCGCCGGCGGGGGCGCCCGCGCTGTTTTCGCGAGCTTGAGTGATTTCGATGCGAGCGGGTTGTGCGCTGCTCGTGGACGCGTGCGTCACGGACCAACTAAAGCCGGCGACAGGCACCGCGGCTATGGCGATGAGCGCTGCGTACCATATCGCGTGGCGCGATGCCGCGTTCAGGCCTCTGACAAGGCGCAAGCTCACGGCGAGCACGATCGCGAGCAACGCGCCGAGCCAGATGCCGTCGATCAAAGCGTGGCCGAGAGCCGCCGCTGTCGAGGCGACTGTTTGGAAGGGCGGCATGTTCAGTGGTTCCTTTCGCCTTCGCGAGACTTGTCGATGAGGGCGCGCAGCCGGCGCAGTTCGGTCTGGTCGACCGACTCCGATTCGAGGAGGTTCAGAAGCAGCGCGCGCGGCGAACCGTCGAAGAACTGTTGCAAAACGTAGCCGACGACATCGCGGCGGACCGCATTGCGATCGACCGCCGGCTCGTAGACGTACGCTCTGCCCTCGGACTTGTGGCGCACATAGCCCTTGCGTTCGAGGGTACGGAGGACCGTGAGCACCGTTGTGTACGCGAGCAGCGGCTTGCCGATGCCGACGGCTGCGTCGGCCACCGTCGCTGGGCCGAGACGCCAAAGCGTGTCCATCACGCGGTGTTCCGCGGCAGTGAGGGTTGGTGATGTATTGCGTGCCATGGGGCAAGCATACATCGCGCGGTGGCGCTTGTCAACTATGTAACTAGTAGAAGACAGCCGCAGGGTCGCAAGAGCATGGATTGTCACGCTTGGCGTCGATACTCATGAGCGTGTGGTATTGGGGTGGCCGCTATATCCCATGGATAGGCAGGCTGGTCTTCTTTTTTTGGGCCGGCTCGTTCGTGGCGTGGCGGTTCTTAGGTTTTAGCTCGACCAGCGCGATGTCGACCGGCGCCGTCGTGGTCCTGGCCGTGCTTCTTTCCGGCGAGGCCGGGCAGTTCCGTTCGCGGCGCGAAGCCGTTCTCCGGCGTGAGGCCGATCCGCGCCAATTCGACGCCCTGAAAAGCGGCGAAGCCGTGGAGTTGGAGACCGCAGTCGCGGCACTCGGGTTCACGCGGCGCGGTGACTGCGTCTCGACAAAAGGCAACGCGATCGTGCGCAGACGCATCTTCGTGAATCGAGGGCGTCGCTCGATCGTCGCGGTTCTCTTCCACTCGTGCGCGCTGATCCCACCCGGAAAGGGTAAAGCGGGCACCGCGCCTGAGGAGCGCTCCGCCGGACCGACTTCACTGTCGATGGTCTCCTATGGCATGAACGGCTCGCTCGTGCGTTCGCGCAGCACGTCACCGGGCGAAAAGCCGATGCGCCCAGTGCCGCGGGAATTCGTCGAAGACTTTCCATCCGCATCGCCGTCGGAATTGTTGGACGCGCACGCGCGGCGTCTCGTCGCGCTCGAAACGCGCGACCGGACGCGGATGATCGAAGTCGATGAATGGTCGGCGTTCGCACTCTCGGACGCGTTGGACGATGCGTGGGCGCGGCGGATCGAATCGTTTGGCTGGACGCCGATGGCGTATAGGATGCTCGTCGCAGATTACCGCTGGTTTCGAGATCTGCCGTTCTTGGCGCAGGCTGCGGCGGTGTTAGCCATCATCGCGTTTGGTCCCGGCATCTTCTATTACGGCCGGAGCGCGTTTGCGTACCAAAGTCCGCAGATGCGCGCGATTCAGTTCACCCCGACCGCGATGGGCGCACGATACGACGTCCTGCATCCGCCCGTGTATCCGGGCGCCGTCCTCCAGCCAGGCGGATCGGCGCTCGATTCCGCCGGACGTATCGGGAGATCGACGGATTACGTCGCGCCCGCCTCGATCGAGACGGTGCGCCGCTGGTATGAAGACCGCACGCCCGCCGACGCCGCCGAGACCATGCTGCAAGTGTCCGGCCGCGAATATGTCAGGTTTACTGTGCGGCGCGCAAATTCGGATTCGGCGCTGGTCGTCAGAGAAGTCTCCGCCGGTGAGACCGACATCAACGTCACGGTCGTGCGGTAGCCGACAAAGCAGGAACGGGCATCTGGTCCGTGGCAAGCGTAGCATCCAATCACCGTCAACTTGCCAATCGTACCGCCGCAAACTTACATGCTGCAGGACTTTGGTATAGCGCTTAGTTATCTTTGGAGTGACATCATGCGCATGCTCATGCACGTTCAATTTCCGCTCGAACCTTTTAACTCCGCCGTTCGCGATGGAAGTGCCGGACAGAAGATCCAGAAAATTCTTGAGTCCATCAAGCCCGAAGCCGCCTATTTCTCCGAGCATCACGGACGCCGTGGCTGCACCCTCGTCGTGAATGTCAACGATGCTTCCGATGTCCCGACGTTGGCCGAGCCGTTGTTTCTCACATTCAATGCCGAAGTGGAATTCCGGATTGCAATGACACCCGAAGATCTAGGGCGCTCGAATTTAGACGCGCTCGGGAAAAAGTGGGCTTAGGCCAAACCACCGAAAGCGCGACGGTCGTCTGTCTGAAGTGAGGAGCCATCTATGAATCGTCCTGCTATCATAGTGTTTGCGCTTGGGTTGTTAGTCGTGGCCGCCGCCCCCGGCGTTGCGATGGGCGCCAACGGTCCGGCCTATCAGCAAATGCAAACGCTGGCGAAGGATATGACCTACACCTGGGCGCGCGTGCATCCGCTGACCGCGACCGCTCTAGGCATCGCCGGGTACGATGGCCAGATCGATGCGGCGTCGGAAGACGCGCGCAGCCAGGACATGACGCTGATCGCTACATGGCAGAGCAGGCTCGCGAAGATCACTTCGCAGTACGGATCATCGATGACGCTCGTCGAGCGCGACGACGCTAAACTGCTCGGCGCGCAACTCACGGGACTTTCACGGCAATACACGGTCTACAACGTGGATCGCAAGGACTACGCCGGTCCGGCCAACGCGGTCGTCGGAGCGATCTTCACTCAATTTCAGCACGTGCCCACTACCGGCGTGAACGGCGCGACCGCCGCCGGCGTCGCGCGCGCATGGGACGATATCACATCGCGATTGGAAAAAGCGCCGGCATTCATCGTCGCGGCGCAGTCGCTCGTCACGACGCCCGGTCATCTGTACGGCGTCGTCGGAAGCGAAGAGCTCGCAGGCGTGGCCGATTTCTTCGACGGCGCGCTTACCGTAGCGGCCAAAACGCAGATGTCTGCCGATAAGTTCAAGCGGTTTTCGGCAGCCCGTGACAAGACGGTGACCGTTATGGCCGCCACAAAGAAATATATCGACGCGCACGTCGCCTCGTGGCCTGAGAATTTTGCGATGGGCCGCGCTAATTACGATGCGATGCTGCGCGACGAACAGCTCCTGCCATTCGACGCGAACGACGTCGCAAGAATGGGATACGATGAACTGAATCACGGCTGGGCGGTCCGGGTGTGGCTCGAACACCTCTCGCAGACCACGCACACTCCGTTTGGTCCGCTTTCCGGCGGTGGCATGGCGCCAAGCGGAAATGCGCTAGTGACCTACTACCGCGCACGCATCGCCGATCTGCGCCGCTATGTCACCGACAATCAAGTCGTGACGGTTCCGGCTTGGTTGGGCAACATCAACGTTGTTGAAACGCCGAAGTTCCTGCAGCCGGTCTCGCCGGGCGCCTCGATGAATCCGCCGCGCCAATTCGCGCCGGAGATCGACGGATTCTACTTCATAACACCGCCGACGTCGCTTGCAGAAGCTGCGAAGACGTTGGATCCGAATCAGGATTTCGATCGCGACCGGATTCTGTCGACGGGCGCACACGAGGCCATGCCCGGCCATTTCCTCCAGTTGTCGATCGCGCGGCGGCATCCGGACTTCGTGCGCAAGATCCAGGGAAGCGGCGTGTTCGCCGAAGGCTGGGCGTTTTACGGCGAGGAGATGTTCGTGCAATTGGGTCTGTACGGCGATGACCTCGACGGGCGCTACTACACCGCGCAATGGGAACGCGTGCGCGGCGCGCGGGCGATCGTGGATCCGATGCTCGCCAGCGGTCAGTGGTCATATCGTCAGGCAGCCGATTTTTTCTCACAGCAGACCGGGTTCCCCAAATCCGAGGCAGACGCTGCGGTCGCCGGCATAGCGCTCGGCGCGGGGTACGTGATTGCGTACACGGTCGGGCGGAATCAGCTTGAGACGATTGAAGCGCAGTACCGGCAGAAGATGGGCTCTCGCGGCACGATGCTGGATTTCCACGACCGGCTGCTCTGCTACGGCACGACCCCGTTCGCGGTCGTAGGGCCTGAACTGATGGCCGATCTGAGCAAGCCGCTCGCGCAAGTCCGCGCCGCGGCCCGGTACTAGGGCGAGCATCGCTCGCCCATTCGCCGTCTATGTAGTAGGGCAAGCATCGCTTGCCCATTCCTAAAAAAACGGGGCGAGCGATGCTCGCCCTCGTACGGGTTCCCTAGTACGGGTTGCCCTCGTAACTACGAGTGAACCTTTTGGCGCCGGATTCCGACATATGGTATATGGACGCACCGCACGCAGAAGAAGATGCCCGGTATTGGCTGGCACAGATCGCGCGCGGCGACCGGTCCGCTTTCGAGCGCCTCTACCGCGCATATGAGGTCCGGCTCTACCGCTATCTTCTTTCCATGGTGCGCGAAAAACAGCAAGCGGAAGAACTCGTCAACGACGTCATGGTGGAAGTGTGGCGCGGCGCGCCGAGGTTTCGCAACGATTCCAAACCGGCGACGTGGCTCTTCGGCATCGCGTATCACAAAGCGATCGACGCGCTGCGCAAGCGCAAACCGCCCCCCGTGGAATTGCACGCGGTGGCGGCGATGTCCGATCCGCGCCCGAGCCCTGAAGAGAGCGCGATGGCCGATCTGCTGCGGCGGCATCTCGAAGCGGCGATGGGCACGCTATCACCCGAGCATCGCGCAGTGGTCGAACTGGCGCTGACGCAGGGCTACTCCTATCAGCAGATCTCCGATATCGCAGGCTGTCCGGTCAACACGGTGAAAACGAGAATGTTCCACGCGCGACGACATCTCCGCGAATATTTCGTGCGCCGCGGGCTGCACGGTGAGGCATCATGACGCACCGCAACATCAGCGAGCTGCTGCCGTGGTACATCAACGACACGCTGTCGCTCGAGGAGCGAACGGCAGTCGAATCTGAAATCGACAGCTGCGCGGAGTGTGCGGCCGAAGTCGAAGAGCTCACCTCGCTGCGCGACTACATGCTGGAGAAGGACGCGGCCGTCGAAGGGCCGCCGGAGACGCTGCTCGCGAAATCGCTTGCGCGAATCGCGCGCGAGGAGCATGCACCGCGCAGCGTCGGCAAGCTGTGGGCTTCGCTCGCGGGCGCCGGCTGGCTGCTGGCGGCCTTGCCGGCAGTGGCGGCGGTGGCGATCGTCGGTCACGTGGCGTTCGGGTGGTTTCCAGGTCCGTCAACGCCCGGCGATGGGACTGAGCAGATCGCGAACCTGCAATTGGAGGCGCCGTCTGGCGCCGTGCATGTGAATCTTCCAACGACGCGGACGTTCGGCAAATTGACGACGACCGCCGCGGCGGTAGCGACCGCAAACGCGGTTGACGCATCTGCGCCTCAGTCGATCGCGTCCGACGCAGCCGCTCCGCAAATGATCCGCACAGGTTCGATCAGCCTGCTTGTCGCCGACGTCGAGAAGGCGATCGATGCGACGCAGGTCGTCGCGCGAACTCACGGCGGCAACGTGCTCTCGCTTTCCGATCAGACGCCGACTCAGGCGGGCGAGCGCCACACGGCACAACTGCAGATCGGCGTGCCGCAGCGCGAGTTCGAATCCGCCATGAGCGCGCTCGCGTCGGTCGGCGGCGTGCAGGCGCGTTCGGTATCGGCCCAAGACGTATCGGCGCAGATCGTCGACGTTCAGGCGCGGCTGAAAAATGCGCGCCGCACTGAAGCGGACCTGCTAAGGATTATGGACCGCCAAGGCAAGATCGACGACGTGCTCGCAGCTGAACAGCAGTTGGCTCAAGTGCGCGAGCAAGTGGAGCAGCTCGACGCTCAGCTACAGGCTGAAAAGCATCAAGTGGCGTATTCTACGATTGACGTCTCGTTGACGGATGCGGCCGCGAAAACCACGACGGTCGCGCCCACCGGCGCCCAAAAACTCGGTGATGCATGGCAAGCGGCGCTTCGCTCGGTGGGTGGCTTCACGCTCGGCATCCTTTCGGGTGCACTGTGGCTGGCGGCTTATCTGCCATACATCGCGCTGTTCGCGGTGCTGGTAGCGGTGGGGTGGTATCGCTTCGGCAGGCCCAAGCAGGACCTCTGAAACAAACAGCCGCCTCTGAGGTATCAGGGATATGTGGCTGACGAAATTCGCTCTTAAGCAACCGTCCATCGTCACGATGTTTTTCGTGGCCGTGGTCGTTTTTGGCATCATCGGTTTCAAGATGATGGGCCAAAACATCAATCCAAATATCCAGTTCCCCGGCGTCGAAATAGACTCGGCCTATCCTGGGGCAAGTCCGGAGGAGATGGAACGTCTGGTCATCCGGCCGATCGAAGATCAGCTGCAAGATGTCCGACACGTCGACCAAATCTTCGCGCGCTCCACGGAGGGCGCCGCCACGATCAGCGTTCAGTTCAAGCTTGGCACCGATATCAACGCTGGAGCCAACGACGTTCAACAAGCCGTCAATCAAGCGCGCGGATTTCAGCCCGCCGATCTGAACCCACCGCAGATCTTCCGAGCCGATACGGGCTCTTCGCCGATCCTGACCGAAGCCATCACGTCCGACTCGATGTCGGCGGTTGCGCTTTCCGATCTCGTGCAGCGAGACGTCGTTCCGAAGCTTCGCGGCATCAAGGGCGTCGGCACGATCAACGTCGGCGGCGACTTCACGCGCGAGATACACGTGAACCCCGATCCGGCGCGTCTTGCGGGCGCGGGCGCGACCTTGCTCGACGTGAGCGATGCGCTGTCAACGGGTAACGTGTCATTGCCGGGCGGCCGGCTCGACCAAGGCAAGACCGAAGCCACGGTCGGCGTTCGCGCCGACATCACCGATCCAGCCGATTTCGCCCAACTACCCGTCAACGTGCCCGGCGCCGCCCGTAACTCGCTGAAAGTGGGCGACGTCGCCACGGTTGTGGACACCCACGCGGACCAGCGCGTGATTTCGACGCTGAACGGGAAGTCGGCCATCATCCTCAACGTCGCGCACGATTCCGACGGTGACACCGCGTCCACCACAGGGCTGGTGCGCGCCGCTTTGGCGGATCTGAAGACGCAGAATCCCAAAGTGCATTTCGCCGAGATCCAAGCGGACAACGACTTCTTGAGCCAAGCCATCGGCGGCGTCGGCACGAATCTGCTCGAAGGCATCATCCTCACCGCCCTCGTGCTGCTGCTCTTCCTTCACGTGTGGCGCAGCGCCATCGTGGTCATGATAGCCATCCCCACCTCGATCATGGCCACGTTCTTCGTGATGTGGCTACTCGGTTTTTCCATCGACCTGCTGTCGCTGATGGGGCTTTCGCTTACTATCGGCATCCTTGTGGACGATTCGATCGTGGTGATCGAAAATATCACCAGGCACCGCGAGATGGGTAAGCGGCCGGACGAAGCCGCGCTCGTGGGCCGTACCGAGATTGGCGGGGCCGCGATCGCGATCACGCTCGTGGACGTCGTCGTGTTTGCGCCGATCGCGTTCATGGGTGGCATCGTTGGCGAGTTTCTTCGCGAGTACGGACTCGTCATCGTCACCGCGACCATGTTCTCGCTGCTCGTCTCATTCACGTTGACTCCGTTGCTCGCAGCTAAATGGGCCGTGGTGCGCAAACCGAAGGAAAGTCCGATCGGCTTCGTGCGCAGCTTCACCTCATGGTTCGACGGTTTGCGGAAGAGATACCACGATCGCGCGCTTCCAAAGGCGCTGAGCCATCCGTGGATGGTGTGCATCGGTTCGGCCGTGCTCGTGATCTTGTCGCTCGGGCTCGTCGCGGTCATCCCGACCGAGTTCCAACCGAACACGGAGTACGGCCAGGCAAATGCGAGCCTCCAGTATCCAATAGGCACTTCGCTTTCCGCGACTCAAACCGGCACCGATCGCATCGCCGGGGTTTTCATGAAAAATCCGCACGTCAAAGACGTCGTAGAGACGATTGGCGGCGACGGCACCTACACGTCCACGATTCAGATCGACTTGCTCCCACAGTACACCCATGAAGAACACAAGCTCGTCGATCAGATCAACAAGATGAGCACGATGGTCCCCGGAGCGCTCCTCACCTCAGGCGGCGCACAAAACGGCGGCGGCGCCGACATGACATACACGCTGAGCGGTCCCGTCGAAGCGTTGGACGCAGCGGCGGCGAAGCTTGCCGACTTCATCAAACGCCAACCGAATACCACCGGCGTGAATGCGACGAGCCAGATGACCGGCCCACGGCTCGAAGTGAAGATCGATCGCGCCCGCGCGACCATGCTCGGGATATCACCGCTGGCGGCCGCAAGCACTGCACGCGCGGCTATCGGCGGCGTGATCGCTACCAAAGTCCGCAGCGACCAGGGCTTGATCGACACTATCGTGCAATTCGCGCCGGACGTTCGCAACGACGTGCACAATCTCGAGACCACACCGGTGCGTTCCGATAACGGCCAGCTCGTGCCGCTCGCCGATGTCGCCTCGTTCAATTGGGTGACCGAGCCACCGGTCTTGCGCAGAATGAACAGCGAACGGATCATCCGCGTGTTCGCCAACATGCTGCACAACGCGCCGATCGGTCCTGTCGATTCAGCAGTGCAGAAGGCGCTCAAGGATCCGAACTTCCTACCGCCGGGCGTGCACGTCGCAACCGAAGGCCAAGTGCAATTCTTACAGGACACGGAATCGAAGATCCTCATCGCGCTCGGAACTTCGTTCGGGCTGATCTACATGCTCCTCGTCGTGCTCTACCGCAACTACCTGACGCCGGTCGTGATCATGGTTTCGATACCGGTAGCGCTCGTGGGTGCGCTTGGCATCCTTGCGGTGCTGAACGGCTTGCACCAGGTGTTCCCCGACGCATCGGCGTTCGCAGGCCAAACGCTCAATATATTCTCCATGTTGGGCATCGTGATGCTCATGGGCCTTGTGGCGAAGAACGGCATTCTGCTGGTGGACTACGCGAACACGCTGCACGAACAGCGCGGCCTAACGCTGCGCGAAGCCATCATCGAATCGGCATCGGTCCGCTTCCGTCCGATCGTGATGACCACCGCGTCAATGATAGCCGGCATGCTGCCGCTCGGAATCGGCCTCACCGAGGGCGCGCAGTTCCGCCAGTCCATGGCGATGGTGATCATCGGCGGACTGTGCTCGTCGCTCTTCCTCACGCTCTTCCTCGTGCCGGTGGTCTACACCAGCCTCGTTGGTTGGACGGAGAAGCTGCACGCGCGCGCTGCCCAGCGGCGGCTTGCGCTCATCGAGCGCGATCCGGAGTTGGCCGAGGCGCTCTAGCTTCATTACCTGTCGGATGGGCAAGCATCGCTCGCCCATCCTAAAAAAACGGGGCAAGCGATGCTTGCCCTAGTACGGCGCCGCTGGGGCATTCCGAGAGGCGCCATGCGAGTAGGACGTACCGGTCGGTCGTAAAGGTTCGACGGCGCAGGTTTCTTGAATTGGCCCGTATATGATCTCCGAGCGTTCAGACGAGATCAAGCTCGCGGCGCTTATGGCCGGCGAGCCGTTGCATTTTCCGTCCGAGACCGATCCGCTGGGACGCAGCGTCAAAGCGGAGTGGATCATCGAGGTCGTTAGGATAGGGTTGCCACTGGACGTGGACGGCGCAATCCTCGACGGGCCGCTCGATCTCGAAGGCCGGTTCGTGCCCGCTCCATGGTCGATGACCCACTGCCGGCTCGGCGAGCTTAAATTGGCGAACGTCCGTTTTGCGAAGTCCGCGACATTCACCGGGTGCGAATTCAGCGCGGGTCTCTTTCTTGCTCGGACGCGCTTCGAAGCCGATGCTTTGTTCGACGCATGCGTTGTGAAAGGTCCGATCGACGCGCGCGATGCCTCATTCGCCGTGTCGTCGTCTTGGCGCGGCACGCATTGCACAGGCGATGTCCGATTCATCGGCACTGTGTTTGGCGCAGATACGGAATGTGGCGATGCACGCGTTGATGGCGATCTAGTTTTCGAGATGGCGACCGTCGGCGGCGGCGTCCGGCTTTCGGGAGCGAAGACCGGCGGGGAGTTTTGCTTGAAGGGCGGAACGATCGCCGGAGCGTTGCACCTCGGTGAGGCGCGATTTGGACGCGGTGCGCGGATTCACGGCGCCGACGTTTCGGGTGCGCTCGTGGCCAACGGAGCGCGCTTCGCCGGCGCAGTGCGCATCGATGAATCGCGATTCGGCCAGCTCGCGTGTTCGACCGCGACATTTGACGCGGCTTCGATTGTGAAGGACGTTCGTGTCGCCGGCGATGTGACCGGGCTCGAAACGAACTTCCACGCCGAAGTCGAATTCGCCGGCGTGGCCGTCGGCGGAGCGGTCACCTTCGACGGCGCGCAATTCGGTGCACAGACTTCGTTCGCCGGCATCGACTGCGGCGGCGGGTTATCGTGCGAGTCTGCGGCATTCGGCGGTGCGGCGGACTTCTCAGGCATACGCATAGGCGGTGCGTTCGATTGCAGCCGCGCGAAGTATGCTGCTGACGCGGTCATAGGCAATGCCCGCTGCGATGCGTTCATCGGATCGCGGGCCGAGTTCACCGGAACGCTGCGCGCGCCCGGCCTGCGAGCATCATCGATCGCTTTGGATCATGCGGTGTGCTCGTCGGAGGTAGATTTCGGCGCCGCGGTCGTGGAAGGCGCGATCGACCTCGATGCGGCCGCCTTCGCCGGAGAGGTCTCGTTTGCCAATGCCGTCTGCGGTGCAGAACTTTCGGCGCAGGACACAGCATTCGCCCGGAGCGCCTCGTTCGCGCAGCTCAAGAGCGGTGGTGCGTGGAAGCTCGACCGGGCGGCGTTTGGCGGGGCGGCGAATGCGCGACGCGCCCAGGTGGGCGGCGATCTTTTGTGCGCGGCCGGCGATTTCGCGCGCGACGCGAATTTCTCGGGCGCACGGGTCGCCGGCAAGGGAACGTTCAACGGTACGCATTTTTCGGGCGAGGCGCACTTCAGAGACATCGTGTTTTCGGCCGACGCATCGTTCGAAAAATCGTCTTTTTCCGGGCTTGCGATATTCGCCGGCGCGAGGATAAAGGGAAAAGGCGCGTTCGCGGGAGTCACCTTCAAGCAGCCGCTGGAAGCCGACGGACTCGACATCGGCGACGCCGCCGCGTTCGACGGCTGCACGTTCGCCGCCGGTGTGCGCATGGCTGGCGGCCGCCTAGGCGGACGGTCGTCATTTGACGGCGCCACGTTCGGCGGCCCGGCGATATTCGCCCGACTGCACGCCTCGCGCCGCTGTTCGTTCGACGCCGTCGCATTCTTTGGCAAGGCCGACTTCAGCGCAGCTCTATTCTCGAGTGAGACCAGCTTCCGGCGCGCCCGGTTTTTCGAGGTGTTCAATTTCGAGGGCGCGGCCACGATGGGCTCGCTGTCGTTCGCCGGTGCGCGCTTCGACGACGACGCGAAGTTCGGGGGGATGCGCTGCAGCGGCCCTGGATCGTTCGAAGACGCCGCATTCGCGCGTAACGCAGTGTTCGACGGCACGCGGGCTGAAAGCGTGCTCAGTTTTCCGGGCGCCACCTTTGGCGGCGATGCGCGATTTGCAGGGTGCGAGTTCGCTCGAGGCGTGAACTTCACCGGCGCGCGATTTTCGCAGCGGCTCGATTTGGATCGCTCTGAATTCCCTTCGATCGATGTTGGCGGCGCAACGCCTTCAAGGGCGCGCGGGACAATCGAAATTCCGACAGTGATCGCGTTGCGCGGCGCGCGCTTCGCGATCGTCACCAGCCGGCCGCAGATCGCCGTGCGCGCTCCACGCGCGCCGGCCGGCACCGGAAGCTTACGGGCGACACTTTCGCCGCGCGAGGTGGCCGACGCGTTCTACCGGCGCCGTTCGCGAGAAGGCGATGCGGTCAATCCGGCGCGCCACTCGCCGGCGAACGCGGCCTTTTGGGCCGACGTGCTCCGTCTTGTGGGGGACCGTTCCATGCGGTGGCTCACCGGCTACGGTGCGCGGCCTTGGCGGACGTTCGCCATCGCGGTAGCTGCGCCGTTGATCGCGTTCGCGCTGTTCCTGACGGCGTCAGCGGACGGGCCCGCATGCGCGCGCGCGTCTACTCCGTCGAGCTCGATGAACTTGACGCTCGCCACGTACACGTCCGCGGACCGCTTCATGGCCGCGCCGCCGCGCGCGCCTGCCTGCGGCGTGGCTGGTACTACGCTTCCGGCAGTCGACGTGGAACGCGCGAACCGTTTGGCAGGCCTCGTCTTGCTTCCGTTGCTGTTCCTAAGCGCAACAGGCATCTTGCGCAGGCTGCTGGGTTACCGCCGCTGATTTTGTCCATTCTTGTTGTAGGAGGGTGAATTTCCTGTACTAGGGTGAGCATCGCTCACCCATTTTTTGGGCAAGCGATGCTTGCCCTAGTACGGTTGCCCTAGTACGGTTGCCCTCGTACATTATGCGGGCCGCGGTGGGAGCGAATCCGGAATGCGCAGGTTAGGCCGCTTGGAAAAATCCGGGAGCTCCGGCGGATGCGCCTTCAGGGCGGCCATGATCAACTCGATGGCCTTGTCCATCTGCGGATCGAGACCGGCGCCAGCGTCTTGCGGCGCGATGTCCACATCGTAATCGGGGTCCGTGCCGTAATTCTCCAATCCCCATCCGACATCGTTCGCCCACGTCGAAAACTCGGGTTGCGTGGTCACCGTCCCGTCGACGAGCGGATGGCGCGGGAAAATTCCGATCACGCCGCCCCACGTCCGCTTGCCGACAAGCGGTCCGAGTCCGTAGATCTTGAAGAAGTGACTGAACAGATCTCCGTCCGATCCTGCGAATTGATTGGTGAGCGCGACCATCGGGCCGGCGACCGACTCGGGTGGATACGGAAGCACGTGGCCCCATCGCGACACATCGTAACCGACGCGTTTACGCGCCAGTTTTTCGAGCAAGAGCGGCGAGACGTGGCCGCCGCGGTTGTACCGGGCGTCCACGATGAGCGCTTCCCGGTTGATCTCGGGAAGATAACCGCGGTGAAATTCAGCAAAACCCCAAGGGCCCATGTCCGGGATGTGCAGGTAGCCGACGCGGCCGGCCGTGCGCTCGTGTACGCGCTCGCGCATCTGCGTCACCCACTCGCGGTATCGAAGCGGCCGCTCGTCGCGCAGCGCTCTGACCACGACGCGAGCGGCTGTCTCGCCGCCGGCCGGTCGAACCGTAAGGGCGACGTCGCGGCCCGCTTCATTCACCAGCAATTCGGCAGGCGACACAGAGCTCGATAGCGCGCGCCCGTTTATGCTCAAAAGCAGATCCCCTTCACGTGCGGCGCAACCGGGCTCCGCCAACGGCGAATCTATGTCGCGATCCCACGAGTCGCCGCGCATGACATGTGCGATTTTCCACGCCTTCGATTTCTCGTCAAAGATGATATCCGCGCCGAGATAGCCGCGCCGGTAGCGCCGCGGGCCCGGATAGTCGCCACCGCTTTCGTACGCGTGCGAGGTGCCGAGCTCGCCTTGCATCTCCCACATCACGTCGCTCAGCTCCGAGCGCGTTCGGATGAGCGGCAGCAGCCGGGCGTAACGGTCGTGGACCATCTGCCAATCCACGCCCGTCATGCGCTCGTCCCAGAAATGATCGCGCTGCAAGCGCCAGGCCTCTCGGAACATCTGCGCCCACTCATCACGAGGATGCAGTTCGAACGACACACGCGAGAGGTTGAGCCAGCCGCTGCGCCGGCCCGGCTCGCGTCGCCGTTCGCCGCCTTCCGGTGCGTTGCCCAAGCCGTCCATCGCGCGAAGTCGATCGCCCGAACGGTAGAAGACGGTCCGATGGTCTGCGGCAACGCGGAAAGATGAGATCTCGGAAGCGAGCGTGACGCTCCGCTGGTCGTCGAAATCGTATGCGATAAGCGACCCGCTCGGTGGTTCATCCGACGTGTCACCAGGCGGCGCAATCGATCCGCGAGTGGGGAACCACGAAAAGAGAGCACGTCCCTTGACGGCTTCGATCTGTCCGTAGCGTCCTTCGTCCACCGGAAATCCGATGACGCGGTCGGTGATGCCGTCGAAGTCGATCCCGATCGGCGCGGGCTCCGCCGGCGGCAACTCTTCTTTTTTGTCTTCGAGCGCGCGATGAACGACCGGTTTGGGGGCCGGCACGAACGGCGACGGGGTGTCGCTGCGCAGAGGCAGCGCGAATGGTCGGACCGCGTTCGGAAATCCCAAATCGAATTGCATGGAGTCGTAGATGGGGTTGAAATCGCGAGTCGAGAGAAAGTACAAGTACTTGCCGTCCGGATCGAAGGTGGGTGTGACGTCCATTCGTAGCGGCGATGTGACCGCGCGGGTTTCCCCCGTGTTCGCGTCTGCGATCTTGAGGATCGCGGCGTCGTTGTAGGGAGACCACGAATATGCAAGCCATCGTCCGTCCGGAGACCATGCGAGGTCTTCAATGCGCATGGCAGGGCTGCGATCGATCACGCGGCCCGCGCCGGTGACGAGATCGACGATGATCAATTCGTAACGATGATTGCCGATCGCGACGACATCGGATTTGGGCGACGCGAGCAATGCGACCGGGCGGCCGAGTCCGGCAGCGAGGCCGGTGACGGCGACCGCGACCCCCGGCGTCGACATGTCGTGGCGATGGACTTCCAAGCGCTCGTCGCCGTCGACATCGCTCAACAGCACAATACGGCGTCCATCGGGTAGCCATTCGGCCAATCTGTAGCGCACGCTGCTGCCCGCACCGTGAACGCTGACCGCTTCTTCCCAGTTCGAGAGTGTGGCGGGCCGGCCGCGCGCGATCAGCGCGACGGCGTGACCATCTTGGTGCGGTGCATAGTGCTCGAGCCGCGCACTCGCGTCGACGAACCGCCTGCGGATCTGCGGCGGGTTGGAGGGTGTGCGAATGGGAATCGCATGCGTCGCCTCCGATTTCGGGTCGAAAAGATGGATCGATGCACCCGCGCCGTACACGATTCGCCGGCCGTCGGTGGATGGAAAACGAACGTAGTAGTCGGTGTGGTCCGTATGGCGACGCAAATCGGACCCATCGGCCGCGCACGAATACAGATTGCCGACGCCCTCATGGTCGGCGAGAAAATAAATGCGGCCGGCCAGCCACATCGGCCATACGGAGTTGCCGGCAAGCGAAATGAGCCGCTTGAATTTTCCGTCGCCGCGCGCATCGACCCAAATATCGCCGGCGGTGCCGCCGCGGTAGCGTTTCCACCGGGCAGGATCGACGTTGTTGAGACCCAGCACGACGGCCCCTTTGGGCGCGACGGAAATACTCATCGCGTGTCCGACGGCGAGCGGCCTAGGTTCTCCGCCGCCGATTCGAACCGCGTAGGGCAACGTATCCTTGATGAACGGGGACTTGAAGTCGGACGTGAAGAGGATCTCCGAACCGTCGGGTGTCCAGCCCGATACGATGCACTGTTCGCCGCCGAGGAACGTCAACCGCGACGCTTCGCCACCGCCCGACGGGATCACGTAGACCTCGGGATTGCCTTCGTCGCGGCCGACAAATGCGATGTGCTTCCCGTCGGGCGATAAGCGCGGATACGATGCTTCGCCGGTGCCCCCGGTGAGACGCCGCGCATCGCCGCCGGCGGTCTGCACGGTCCAGATGTTATCTTCGCAGACGAACGCGATGAGGTCGTCCGTTATCGTAGGATAACGGTAATAGCCGAGCGCTTCTTCCATACGTGCGACAATTAGCTGAAAATACCGTTGCCGACCTTTATGTTCTCCGATTGCGTCCCGAGTCGCGTATGGATTCGACCGGGGTCCGGGCAAGCGTCAGCCCTCAGGGCATTGAAAGGATTCATATCGTGCGTTCGACATCGAAAAGCGCAGCCGCCATCATCGCGTCGATCGGGATGCTCGCGGGTTTCCAGACCAGCACGCGCGCAGACGACACTCAGGCGATGATCGCAGTGGGCTCGGCGGCGCCCGCAGTGGTCGGAAAATCTACCAACGCCGGGAAAACCGAGGAATTCGACCTTTTTAAGGCGGTTTCAAGCGGAGCCGTGGTCTTATACTTCTTTCCGAAGGCGTTCACAGGCGGCTGCTCCATAGAAGCCAAGACTTATTCAGCGAAATTAGCGGACTTCGCGAAACTTGGCGCGACCGTCGTCGGCATATCGACGGACCCGGTCGACGTGCTCACAAAGTTCCAAGCAGCTATGGGCGCATCGCAACGGTTCGTATCCGATCCGAACGGTGCGATCGCCCAAGCATACGGCGTATCCTTTGCGTACGACGGTGCGGTGCTCGCGAAACGGGTGACCTTTGTGGTCGGCAAAGACGACAAGGTGTTGTACTCGCTCGCGGAAGACTCTCCGCTCACCAACGTCCAATCCACGCTCGACTGGTTGAAGAAGAATCCGCAGATGTGAGCGAACCACATCGCACGCGCACGGTGACGTGGCAGGATCCGCGTCGCGTCGTCGAGGCAGCGCCGCACATGAGCGGCATCGAACTCCTTCGCGCCATGGGAAACGGGGAATTTCCCCCGCCACCCATGGCGCTGCTCGTCGGGCTCACGCCCGTGCTTGCAGAAGAAGGACGAGTGGTGTTCGCGATGACGCCGGCGGAATTCCATTACAATACGATGGATGTCGTTCACGGCGGCGCGATCGCGACGCTCGTGGATACGGCGCTCGGTTGCGCCGTGATGTCGAAAATGCCCGCCGGCACGAGCTACACAACCGTCGAGCTGCACCTGAACTTCGTCCGGCCGGTGACGGCGGCGACGGGCCGCGTCTCATGCGAGGCGCTCGTGTTGCATTCAGGCAAACGCATGGCGACCGCGGAAGCAAAGGTACGCGACGACGCAGGCAAGCTGTACGCGCACGCTACTACGACATGTTTTGTTTTTCCGATACCTTCGGTTTCGACCTCGACGGCTACTTAACGGGGTCCGGCGGGCGGATCCGTCGCGATCATCCTCGAGCGCAGGGCCCATTCGATGGCGTCCTCGAGCGACTCCTCGCCCCAGAATAATTCCCCGCCCACGAGGCAATTCGGAGCACCGAAGATGCCCGCTTCAATCGCGCGCTGCGTGTTGGCCCGCAATGTGCCCCGCTGATCCGGCGCGAGCGAGCGTTCGATGAGCATCTCGGCGGGCTGGCCGAGAGTGCGCAAGACATCGGCGACGACGCGCTGTTCGGCGATATCGCGATCGTCTGCGAAATTCGCGCAAAAGATCGCGCGGATGAAATCACCGCACCACAGCTCGCCGGAAGCCGAGCATGCGACGCGGGCGGCCAACGTCGACGAGCGCGGAAAGTGAGTCGGGCGTTTCCACGGCAATCCGAATTTATCGGTGAGCCGTTCGAGGTCTCGCCACATATATGCGCCGCGCCGCGGGTTGATGTTGAAGTGTGAATCATTCCATCCTTACAAACTGAAGACGGGTCCGAGCAAGAACGGCGTCCAGTCGAGCCGAACGGCCGCGTCGCGGCACAGATCTTCGATGCGCATCGTGGCGACGTACGAGTACGTGCTTGCAAAGTCGAACCAAAACTCCAGAACTCCGGACCGGCTGAGATTTGTCATGTGGAAACAAGTATTCTCTGAGTTCTCCGCTCTTTCCATCCAACTAATGCGAAGGCGACATATTCGGCATGCTCTAACATCCGATGTTGAGGTGCCGTCGAGGGAACACTTGGAGACATAAGGGGAAATCGAGATGCGGTTGCGTTTTGTATTGTCGAGCGTCTTTGCGCTTGCTATGCGAGGTTGACGGACGGTTGCTCTCTACCGGCGTAAGCGGGCCAACAATTCTTCTCGTGAGCGTCGACGATTTCTCGACTAACGCTGAGGTTCATGAAGACGTCTCGCGTCGACGGCGAGTCCATGTCGCGTGCCGCACCCTCGATCAACTCAAAAGCGCGATCTAGGAATTCCGCCGCTCGCTTCGCATCGCCCGACGCTCGATTCGGTGTGGCCCGCCAGGAGATGCGTCAACGCAAGCTCGGTCTTGACCTCGTAGACGTCTACGGGAGCTTCGAGGGTCGCGATGATCTTGCGCGCGTCCTCAAACGCCGAGATCGCGTTTTCGAAAATCCGGAGATCGCGCTGCGCAACGCCGAAGCACTTGAGAGCCCATGATTGCAACGGTGGACTATTGGTCTGTCGGCAGCACGAGTCTGGAAACCGCATCCAACACTCGGGGATGGAGCGAATCGGCCTGGAAAGGTGCAGGCAGCGGATGCACGCCCTTTGAACCAGAGCCGACCTGGCAGCACGACACGTTATGCCTCATCAGCAAGACCGTGGCAGACGTCGCAGCAGTCGCCGATCCCAACACCGGCGTCGCCATGTACGACTCGTACAACGAGCAGGGCTGGCTGGTCGGCGGCGGGACAAGCGCGGCCTCACCGATCATCGCCGGCGTTTACGCGCTGGCGGCAAACGAGAACCACCTACACTACGCTCGCGGTTTGCACGTTTTCCATCACAGCCTCTTCGACGTCATTCACGGCAGCAACGGGCACTGCGGAGGTTCGCCACTCTGCAATGCCGGGCCGGGATACGACGGTCCGACCGGCAACGGTACGCCGAACGGCATCGGCGCCTTCTGACGCGCTGGCCTTTCGAATTGATACCTGCTACAATACCATTGTCTGTTAAGCATGAGGCGGCGACCGGCTAAGTCGTCGCCTTGTCGCCATTGGAGAGCGCGATGTTATCAAGCGATCAATTGCGTCCACGTCTAAAAGAGACATGTACGCTTTGTCTCTCTCGCAGGGTGCGCGAGGGCATGGCGATATGTCGAGAATGCGTCAACGCGGCGAAGCGGCGCAATCAACCAAGCAAGGCAACAGGTCTGCCCAACGGCGGTTGAGTTCCCGGCCTGTCGGACGTTCGCTTGCTACGGAGCCGCACCGACTCAGAATAAAGTCGTTAGAATATGCTCAAACGCTCAACCCATGAAGGGTTGAGCGTTTTCTTAGGATCCATTGAATGCGAGAGCGGAACCCGGCATGACGCCGGGTTCCGCCCGATGTGGTTCTACGCAGCCTTGACGTTTAGATCTTGATCTTCAAGTTGAGGTATGCGTTGAACGGCTGGGTCGATACCGGGTTCTCCTGGTACGGGTACTGGAGCATCGGCTGGAATGTCGAACCCGGGTTGTAGATGTTCGATCCGTAGGCGAGCGGCGCGTTGTAACCAGGCAGCGTGTAATTGCATACCTTGTTGTTGGCCAAGTGCGTCCACGGTTCCGATGAACCACCCGAGCAGCTGTTGATGAGGTTCACCAGGTTGAGCGAGAGCGCAACCCGCTGGCTGACGTCGTACGAGATCTGCATGTGCATCATGAACTGATTCGGCAGTCTGAATGCGCCGAGGTTGTCGAAGTTGCCCGTGAACCGATCCGGCGTCGGAATCGTACCCGTGCACGTCAGTGCATCGAACGGATTTCCGGTGCCGCCGAACTTGTAGCGCGGATCGCCCGAGATCGTGCCGCCTGCGAGAGCGGAGCAGCTCGCCGGATCGACGCCGTAACCAGACAGCGGAGCGCCGTACGGGGTCCCCTCAAAGAACTGGAACTGCGGCGATATGGAGAGTTTGTTGATCTTGTAGTTGAGCACGACCGCCGCGTTGAACGGTGTTTCGTAGGAATCTTCCGTGGACTCGACTCCACCCGGAATCGTGTTGAACGGAGCGTAGGCGCCGTTGAGGTCGAACAGCGGCCGGACCGGCGCGTTGAAGTACGGGTTAGCCACGCCGCTCAACTCGGTCGCGATGGCGTTGGCGTTGCCGTAGGTTCCGCACAGCGCGTTCGGGCTGTTGGACGGGGCCGCGTTTTTGCATGCGCTCGTGTACGAGTTGTACTGTTGGATGCCCAGATTCACCGTGCTGAGCACGCTGCCGCCGTTTTGCAGCGGGCTGTACTTGATCAAGCTGCGCGTGTACGTCAGCGAGAACAAGCCGGATAGTCCATTGTGGTTGAAGTCTCCCTTGGTCAGTTCGAACTCGACGCCGTCTGAGGTTTGCTTGCCGGCGTTGAGGCCCGAGACGAATGCCGTCTTCTGATCCAAGAAGAAGTTCTGGATCTGATCCTTCGTCTGGCGCAAGAACGGTGTGACCTTGAAGCTCATGTCGCCGGACTGATGCTCCCACGAGAAGTCGTAGTTGTTCGAGGTCGGCGGCCGGATCGCGTGCGTCGTGGTCGTGAACCCAGCCTTCCAGAAGTTGATCGCATCGTAGCTCGCGAGGTCTTGCTGCAGCAAGTTGTACTGCTGGAAAGCCGTGT